>Ga0068855_100000369_pt1 | contig 55783 bp, 54 predicted proteins | sample KBSCornC52_FD_66592 | JGI IMG/M metagenome (GOLD analysis project Ga0068855, IMG submission 66592) | Corn rhizosphere microbial communities from Kellogg Biological Station, Michigan, USA - KBS Corn C5-2 | ecosystem: Host-associated > Plants > Roots > Rhizosphere > Soil ... | reverse complement strand
GAAGTCTTCACGTCACTCCCTTTCTGGTGGTGAAGGAGAAGAACACTCCTTGGTGTACGCCTTCGGCTTTGAGAGGCGGCTGACTGAGCATGCCCCCATTTGGGGTGTTCAGCAACATATATGGGGGTAACAATTCGATAACCATGCGAAACGGTCACATGACCGGGAACATGGGCAACCCGATTTTCGGGCACGGCGGACGGCGCGGGCCCAGAACCCTGCAGCACGAGTCGGCGAGCAGAAGGACGGTCGCAGCACGACCGCGTCACGGATGGTGGACCCAGGGGGATTCGAACCCCCGACCTCTTCATTGCGAACGAAGCGCGCTACCAACTGCGCCATGGGCCCGTGAACCCGTCAACGCTATCACTTCGCCCGCCGGGTCCCGCTCTCACCCGGCGCTGCGGCGACGACGCAGCACCTCGTCGAGATCGGGAGCCGCGGCATCCGTTCCCTCGACACGACCCATGGCCGCCCAGCGGCTGGGGGCCGCGCGACGCATCGCGGGCGACTCGACGGGGGCAGCCGCCGGATCGGGAGCCGTCGGCCGCTGCCGCCGGAACGGGACCACCTCGGGAGCCTCGTGCGCATCCCGCATCGCGCGCTCCGACGCGAGCGCCGCTGCGCGCAGTTCGGCCACCAGGTTCGTCGCCGGTCGAACGGGCTGCGGCTCTGGGCGCGACAGATACAGGGGCGCGGGCACGGGGACCGGCGTCCAGGCGCGTGGCGCCGGCGCCGATGCGGCGCGTTCGACGGATGCGGACGCCGCACGCGGCTGCGCGAGGGATGCCTGCCCGGCGCTCCGCGTATCGATGCGGCGCCGCACGCCCAGGCCCGCAATGCCGAGGAGTGCTCCCCCGACGAACACCAGCCACGCTCCCGGTCCGGCCACGCCGGCGGCGACCAGCCAGAGCTGCGCGACGATCGTGATCGTCGCGGCGACCATGAGCGCCGTCGCGGTGCGGTGCGCCCGGCGGCGGCGCACCCTCGTGTCGGGGCCGACGGCCGGCGTTGCGGCCTGCACCGTGGCGACGGCTCGTGCGGCGATCGCGTCGGCGCGGCGCTGCTGAGCCAGCAGCAGGCGCTCCGCGCGGGCGGCCTCGCGCGAACGCACCTCGACGCGCACCTGGTCGAGAAGCTCGGCCGTCTCGGCCATCACCCGCAGGGTCTGCTGCAGTCGGGTCGCGGTGCGTTCCGTGTCGAGGTATTCGCGACGGCGCACCCAGGTCGGAATGAAGTACGCGAACCACAGAGCGGCCGCGATGGCGATCATCACCGCCGTACCTGCCCCCGTGACATCCATGCGGCCACGTTACGGACCTTCAACCTCGAGTTGAGGTCGGCGCGCCGCTCACCCCAACCGCAACGGATGGGTCGCGAGCACTCGATCCGCTTCGGGCACGCTCCCGACGCCCGCAGGCACGCGCCCGTCCTTCCAGCGGCGGAGCACTCCCATCGGCAGCTCCTCGGCGGTCAGCGCGAAGCAGAAATGATCTCGCCAGTCGCCGTTGATGTGGATGAAGCGCCGCCGAAGCCCCTCGTAGCGGAACCCGAGCTTCTCGACCACCCGCAGCGACGGCGCGTTCTCGGGCCGGATGCAGATCTCCATGCGGTGCAAGCCGATCGAGAACAGGCAGTGGTCGGTGGCGAGGGCCACGGCCGTCGGCGTGATGTTGCGCCCGGCGAAACGCTCGGCGACCCAGTAGCCGATCGACGCCGACGACAGGGAGCCGTAGCTGAGCCCGGAGACGTTCAATTGCCCGGCGAACTCGCCTTCGTACTCGACGGCGAACGGCACGCCGAACCCCGACCGCCAGTTGCTGAGCAGCGAACGGATGCTCGCCCGCGCATCGAATCCGATCGGACCGTGCGGGTTGGTGGCCTCCCAGGTGCGCAACCATGCCCGGTTCGCCACCAGTTCCTGCTCGAGGGCCCGAGCGTCGCGCAGCCGGATGGGCCGGATCGTCACCGGCCCGTCACGAAGCGTCGGAATGCTCATCATCGCTCGCCAGCGTAGCCGCGAAGTCTTTCAGCCACGGCCGGAAGTCCGGCCCGAGATCGTCGCGATCGCTCGCCAGCTGCACGATCGCCTTGAGGTAGTCGAGGCGATCGCCGGTGTCGTAGCGGCGGCCTCGGAAGACGACGCCGTAGACGCCGCCGCCCCACTCCGGGCCGGTGGCGAGTTCCTGCAGGGCGTCGGTCAGCTGGATCTCTCCGCCCTTGCCCGGCTCGGTCGTCTCGAGGACCTCGAAGATCTCGGGCCGCAGGACGTAGCGCCCGATGATGGCAAGATTCGACGGCGCTGTGCCCGGCGCCGGCTTCTCGACCAGCCCGGTGATGCGCACCACGTCGTCCTCGTCCGTGGGTTCCACGGTGGCCACGCCGTACAGGTGGGCGACCGAGGGATCGACCTCGAGGAGCGCGACGACGGTGGTGTTGCGATCCGACTGGACCTCGAGCATCCGGCTCAGCAGCGGATCGCGCGAATCGATGATGTCGTCACCGAGCAGAACGGCGAACGGCTCGCGCCCGACGTGCATCTTGGCGCGGAGCACCGCGTGACCGAGGCCCTTGGGGTCGCCCTGGCGCACGTAGTGCACGTCGGCGAGATCCGTGGCGAACTTGACCTTCTCGAGCTTGTCGTCTTCGCCCTTGCTGCGCAGGATGTCTTCGAGCTCGCCGACCCGGTCGAAGTGGTTCTCGAGCGCGGTCTTGTTGCGCCCGGTCACCATCAGCACGTCGCTCAGACCTGCGGCGACGGCCTCTTCGACGACGTACTGGATGGCCGGCTTGTCGACGACCGGCAGCATCTCTTTGGGCATCGCCTTGGTCGCGGGCAGGAAGCGGGTACCGAGTCCCGCTACGGGGATCACGGCTTTGGTCACGAGAAAGGCCATCCTGTGAGGCTATCGGGTGCCCCCCGCACGGTCAGGATCACTCCCCATAGACTCACAGGGTGGTCGAAGACGTCGAGGCCAGGAAGCGGGTACTTCGCGCGGAGCTGCGGGAGCGCCGCCGCGTGACGCCCGCGGCCAAACGCGCAGCCGACACCGCCGCGCTGACCCAGAACCTGGTCGATCTCGTGACCGATCTCGGGGTGCAGTCGCTCTCGGCGTACCTCTCTACCCCCGACGAGCCCGACACCCGCGAGTTCTTGAACTGGACCGTCGAGCAGGGCATCCGGGTGCTCATCCCGGTGTCGCGCACCGATGGCCTGCTCGATTGGGCGCCGTACGACGGCGATGCCGAAGACACCGATGTGCTCGGGATGCCGACGCCCACGACCGAGTTGCTCGGGCCGATCGCGATCAACGAGGTCGACCTGATCCTGGTGCCTGCCGCCGCGGTCGACCGCACGGGGATGCGCATGGGCTGGGGCATGGGCTACTTCGACAAGACCCTCGGCAGCATGGAAGCCTGCCCGCCCGTCTATGCTGTGATCTTCGACGACGAACTCGTCGACTCCGTGCCGCGCGAGCGTCACGACATGCCGGTCACCGGCGTCGTGACTCCGAGCGGCATCGTCTCGTTCTGAGGACCTTCTTCTCCATGCCCACCTATTCGTACCGCTGCACAGAGTGCGGTGAGGCGTTCGACATCCAGCAGGCCTTCACGGATGACACCCTGACCGTCTGCCCGAATTGCGGCGGTCACCTGCGCAAGCTGTTCACCGCGGTGGGCGTCTCGTTCAACGGCTCCGGCTTCTACCGCAACGACAGCCGCGCTAAGCCGGCGTCGGAGGGCGGCTCGTCGTCTGGCGCGTCATCGTCGGGTTCGCCGAGCGCTCCTGCCGCGCCCACGACCGCGCCCGCAACCACAGCCAAGAAGGAAAGCAAGGCCCCGGCAAGCGCAAAGGAGTAACCATGCTGAAGGGTTTCAAGGAGTTCATCCTCCGCGGAAACGTCATCGATCTGGCGGTCGCGGTGGTCATCGGCACCGCGTTCACCGCGATCGTCAACGGCTTGGTCACCGGGGTCTTCAACCCGGTGATCGCGCTCATCTTCAACGCAGGAGACCTCGCCAAATCGGGGATCGAATTGCGTCCGGCCGAGGGAACGACGCCTGCCGTCTTCCTATCGTGGGGCTTGGTGATCTCGGCCGTCATCCAGTTCCTGCTGGTCGCGATCGTCGTCTACTTCGCCCTGATCGTGCCGATGAACTACGCCAAGCGGATCCGGCTGCGCCGCAAGCCGGTCGAAGAGGAAGCACCCGCGGGCCCGACCGAGCTCGAGCTGCTCACCGAGATCCGCGACCTGCTCGCGAAACAATCCAGCACGTCGTAGCCGGGTGTCGCGATCGCGGGGCCGGGTCAGCCGGCGTCGCGCGCGAGACCCTCAACGGTCACTGCCGCCGGCAGCGCCCCCAGTACGGCGCCTGGCAGCTGCAGCTTGCTTCCCCGGATGCCTGAGCCGACGATCGCGCGCGGCAGCGCCGCCACCCGGGCGTCGATGTAGAGAGCCCAGTCCTGCGGGAGTCCCACGGGCGTGATGCCGCCGTACTCCATGCCGCTGAGGGCGACGGCGTCGTCCATGGCGGCGAAGCTGGCTTTGCGGGCATCGAGAAGCCGGCGCACCACCCCGTTCACGTCGAGCCGGGTCGTCGCCAGTACGACGCAGGCGGCGTAGCGGGTGAGTTCGCCCCGGGTGCCCGCGATGATGACGCAGTTCGCCGAGACGTCGAGGCTGACGCCGTACGCGGCGCAGAACGCCGCGGTGTCGGCGAGGGTCGGGTCGATGGGGGCGACCTCGACCTGGGCCGCGAGGGTGTCGTCGAGAGAGCGCAGGGCCGCCGCAACGGGCGCCGCAAGCAGCTCGGGATGCGCGAGGGCGGGGGTCAGGTCGAGGGAGGGCATGTCGTCATCCTGCGCGTTCTGGATCTCAAGGACTGTCCTTGAGATCCAGAGGGTGCTAGTAGTGAGGGGGCTTGTCGGTGCGCATCCGGTCGTCGTTCTCACCGCGGACGTGCCGCGGCGGTTCGGGGGCCGGCGCCGGGTCGGTTCCCGGCGGTGGTTCGGTCGTCACCCGGCGGCGGTGCCGCGGGCGGCGCGTCGGCGCCGCCGCGGGCTGCTGCGGCGCAGCCTCCGGCGCGGGCTCCGGCTCAGGCGTGCTGGGGTGAGGCAACGACCGGGATCTCCTGCGTCATGGCCCCGCCCTGCAGGCCGGCGAGGCGCGCGATGCGGTCGGCAACCGCATCCGGATCGCTGAACAACTCGAACGCGTGCACCCGCGCGTAGTGCCACCCGAGGCGGCGCAGCACCTCGGGACGCAGCCGCAGCGACTCGCGCAGGCTGCGGCCGGCGAGCACCGCGTCGGTGTCCACCACGATGCAGGTGCCTCCGTTGGCGGCCACCAGACCCAGCTTGCCGCGATGGCCGAGCGCGGTCCTGAGCCCTCGGGTGTCGAGGCGCCGCGCCAGGTCGACGAGCATCGGATCGCTGTCGTCGGGCAGCGGCGGCTCGGCGCGCCGCGCCGCGACCTCGTCGAGGATCTCGGCAAGCGCCACGGCACCGTGCTGCAGTCGGCCGTCTTCGACGTCTGAGGGGCGGAAGCACGACACGATCACCAGCGAGCGGCGCGCCCGGGTCATCGCGACCGCGAGCAGGCGCTCGCCGCCGGGCTGGCCCAGCGGACCGAAATCGGCGAGCACTCGCCCGTGGGGTGTGCGGCCGTATCCGATCGAGAAGATGACCCGATCGCGGCTCTGCGCGACGGCGCGCTCGATCGGCAGCACCTCGAACGCCTCTGCGCTGTCTCCCAGCACGAACTCGCTGAGCTCGGGATGCGTCGCCATCGCGCCGAGCACGGCCTGCAGCACGCGCACGGCGTGCTTATCGCTCGCCGTCACGACCATGAGCGACTCGTGCGGACGCGCCGCGGCGTGCTCCAGCACGAGTTCGACCACGCGATCGACCTCGGCGTCGACGCTCTCGACCGCGCCGGTGTCGGGGTCGGGCATCCCGGTGCCGGCCGTGACGTAGTCGAGCACCAGACTGCCGTGGCCCAGGAACGAACCGGCCCACGGGAGCGAGTCGATCCTGCCGCCGTAGAAGCGCCGGTTGACGAGCTCGGCCAGATCTTCGCCGCCCGCGCGGTAGCTGCGCGTGAGACTGAGACTCGGCAGCAGTTCTGCCAGGCGCGCGAGCGCAGATCGCGCGTGCAATTCGTCGAGAGCCCGCGCTCCCGGGCCGGGATCGGCCAGGCCCCCGCCCGCCGAGCCGCCGACCGCCGGGGCAGTGCCCGCGGCATCCGGATCCGACAACCCGATCGCGAACGCCGACGGCGTCTGCGTCACGGGATCGCCGAACGCGACGACCTGCTTGGCGCGTCGAATGGCTCCGACGTTCTCGGCGACCGTCGTGGCGCCGGCGTCGACCAGCAGCACGGTGTCGAACGGCATCGCGTCGGTCACGGCGTCGATCTCGTACGGCGACGCGAGCCAGATCGGCGCGACCGAGCGGGCCAGGTGCGGAGCCGAGTGCTGCAGCGCGCTCGAGGTGAGCCCCTCGACGGCCAGCAGCTGCTTGAGGTCGTGCGCCTCGTCTGGCCAGTCGACCAGGCCGATCTTCCAGTTCTCGGCGAGCTGCCAGGCCAGCAGTTGAGCGCTGCCCGCCGCGTGGGCCTCGTCGACGAGTCGGAAGTCTGCTTCGAGTCGTTCGAGCACGTCGGTCCGCGCGCCGAGCAGGGCCCGGTCGCCGGCGAGGAGCGTGTCGAGCGCCGAACGCCACCACGCCAACTCGAGCTCGGCCGCGATCTGCTCCTCGGGCACGTGGCGAGCCGCGAGATCGGTCAGCAGCGGATCGAGCTGCAGGCTGCGCATCGTCGAGACGAGTTCGCTGCGCTCCTGCAGGTTCTGCAGCACGTCGGAATCGGCGGCGAGATCGGCAAGCAGCTCGCCGAGCGTGTGCAACGGCAGGGCCGAGAGCTGCGTCTCGCGGGTGACATGCCCGAGCGGTCCATCGAGGGCGGCGAGGTCCGCCGAGACCTGCTGCCACGCGACCGCGACGTCCGAGATGCCGACCGGCACCTCGGGCACGACCCCGGCGACGACGAAGCGCTGCCACATGATCCGCTGCCGCTGCACGGCGCCGAGCGCCTCGTGCAGGTCGCCGACGTGCATGCCGGGGCGCACGTACTCCTTGGCCAGCTTCTTGAGGCGCCGGCGATTGGCCGACGACATCTCGGGAGCATCCCGCCGCGGTGCCGTGGCGACGATCAGCTCGCTCAGCGACCGGTCGAACACCGCGGGCACGAAGTGGTCGAGGGTGTCACGGATGTCGGTGAGCAGCTTCAGATAGACGCCCAGTTCTCCGACCGTCTCGAACGGCCGCATGCGGGTGGACCCGATCAGCTGCTGAGCCCTGACCAGCAGCCGCGGCAGCTCCTCGCGGTGCAGCTTCTGCGCGAGGGCGTGCGCGCGCTGCGCCTCCTCGCCATTGGCGAAACGAGCGCCGTACCAGGCCGAGTCGCCCGGCCCGTAGCGGAACTCCCCGAGCTTCGCCGCCTCGACCATGGTCTTCGCCACGGCGGCACGGTCGCCGACCATCCGGATGATGGTCGCGCGGTCCAGCCGGGCGGTCGTGGTGGGCGGCACCGGCAGCAGGGCGAGGCGCGACAGTTCGGTCACGCAGTCGACGACCGAGACGCCGAGCTCGGCATCGGGCCGGGAGAGGGAGCCGCGGTAGTCGAGCAGCACGCTCCGCAGGCGGACGAGAGCCTCGTCGACCTCGCTGAGGTTGGGCTGATGGGCGCGTTCGTTGCGCGCGATCGAGCGCACGACATCCCGGCGCAGCGTGGACGGCGCCACCGCCGCCCCGGCCAGCCCGATGTCGGCGAGGCGCTGAGCGATCCCGCGCAGTGTCGCGCGACGCGGACTGACGACGAGCACCCGCTTGTTCTGCCCGACCAGGGCACCGAGCGCGTTGACGATCGTCTGCGTGCCGCCGGTGCCCGGCATGGTCTTGACGACCAGCGAGTTGCCCGCTGCGATCTGGGCGATCACCAGCTCCTGTTCGGAGTCGGCATCGAGCAGCAGCACGTCGGTCGTGGGGTCGCGGTGATCGGAGTCGATCGGCTCGACCGGCGCCGAGCCCTCTTCGAGGCTCCAGCGGGCCGTGGCATTGCCGGCCAGCGCGTCGAGCACCGGATGCTCAAGATCGAACGCGTCGGCCACCAGATTGGGGGCGACTTCGGCGAACGACGAGACGACGAGGCGCGGCTGCACTGAGAAATCGGCGAGATGCCCGGTGAGCGCACGCAGCTGATCGATCACCGCGTTCGGCTTGAACGAACCGTCTGCATCGCTGAGGGCGACGAAGGCCTCCGGGTCGAGCACCAGCCCGAACTGCCGCTCGAGCGCGACGGCGAGCGCGGGATTCAGCACGGTCGCCCCGCGCAGCTTCAGCTCGAAGTCGCGGCCGTGCCGGCGGATCGCGAGCGGGCGCAGCAGGATCGGCGCGCAGAACTCCCGGTCTGCGTCGCCACCCGATGCGCCTGCCGCGGTCCAGCACGCGAGCCCGATCCCGAGCCGGATCGCGTCGATGCCCCGGGTCGTCGACAGCTCGAGCCCTTTCGCGCTGACGTTGTCGGCCGCCACGCGCGCCGCGCGCAGCGCGACGTCGTCGCGGATCAGTTGCGACAGCAGCGTCGTCTGCCCGGTGATGAAGCGCGCCAGGCCGCCGGGATGGGTCGTGCTCAACTCGATCCGGGTGCTCGTGTCGTCGACGAAGTGCAGCAGGGGCGAGCGGCCGCCCACCGCGGCGAGCTCCGCACGCCACTGGGAGCGGACGGGATCCGCGATGTCGCCCGCCCGACCCGAGCCGGCGCGCCCGAAGGGGGACGCCGCGCGAGGGACGGCGGCCGGACGCTGGGCGTTCTCGGCGCCGTCGATCACGGGATCCTCGTCCCGTCGGTTGGCAGGCCACACGCGGCCAGGTTACGGCGGTGCGCCCCGGAATCCCCGGACGCGAGAGGGGGTTTCGCGAATACCGCGGAAGCGCTCGTCAGCGCCCCCGCCGTAGGATCGCCGCATGAGCCTGGCGACCCTCCTCGGCATCGTGGTGGGCGTCGTCGTCACCGCGTTCATCGTCCTGATGATCGTCGGAGTCGTGCTGCTCGCCCGCCGATCCCGCCGCCAGGCCCTCGCACCGGCTCCCGGCCGCACCGACGCAGGCGTCGCGCTGGTGCAGGCCGATGACGCGCTGAAAGACGGGGCGGACGAGCTCGCCTTCGCCGTCGCCCAGTTCGGCGCCGACCGCACCCGCGACTTCGCGGCCACCCTGGCGACGGCCAAGGCCGATCTGACCCGCGCCTTCCGTCTGCAGCAGCGGCTCGACGATGCGGAGCCGGACAGCGACCAGCAGCGCGCCGAATGGACCCATCAGATCCGTGCGCTCGCCGACGGCGCCCGCACCTCGGTGCTCGCGGCGGCCGCCACCTTCGACGACCTGCGCCGCACCGAGGCCGGCGCCCCGGACACGCTGAAGGTGCTCCGCTCCTCGTTGGACGCGCTCGCGACCCGCCGTGCCGCGAGCGCGAGCACGGTCGCCGACCTGCGCACCAAGTACGTCGATTCGGCGATCAGCACGGTCGGCGCCAATCTCGACGGGGCCGACGCGGCTCTCGCCGACGGCAGAAAGGCCGCGGACGCGACGGATGCCGCCCTGACGTCGAGCACGGTGCCCAACGTCACCGACGAGCTCAAGGCCGTGCAAGACGCGGTCGGCGCCGCGACGCAGCAGTTGGACGCCATCGACCACCGCCGCGACGAGCTCCTGGCGGCCGAGAAGAGCATCGCCGATCTGGTGACCGAGAGCACCGGCGCGATCGCGGCGGCCAAGACGCTGCGCGACGCCCCGCCCGACCCGGACTCCGCGACGGCCGTCAACGAGGCCATCGCGACCCTGCAGAGCCGGCTCGCGGCGGTGGCCAAGCCGGGACGCCGCGATCCCGCTGCCCAGCTCGACGCCCTGGTCGACGCCAGCGACAAGCTCGACGTGGCCGTGGCGGCAGCCCAGAATCAGCAGCGGCGTCTCGATGGCGCTCGGGCGGCCCTGGGCGGGGCGATGGTCTCGGCCACGAGCCAGATCGCCGCCGTCACCGACTACATCGACGGCCACCGCGGCGGAGTCGGCGCCGACGCGCGCACCCGGCTCGCCGAGGCGCAGCGCCAGTTGATGCTCGCCCAGAACGAGTCGGATCCGGTGAACGCCCTCGACATCGCCCGCCGAGCGCAGACCGACGCGCGCGACGCGGATGCCCTCGCCCGCTACGACGCCGGCGACGGGCTGCACGCCCCGTACGCGAAGTAGAGTCGCGCCCCGGTGGATCCGACCCCGCTGCATCTCGCGTTCCTGGCGGTCGCCGGAGTCGCGGCCGGCGTCCTCGGGACCGCGGGCGGGATCACCTCGCTGATCGCGTATCCGGCCCTGCTCGCGGTCGGGGTGCCGCCGTTCTCGGCCAATGTGACCAACTCGATCGCGCTGCTCGGCAGCGGGCTCGGGTCGACCCTGGGGTCCCGCCCCGAACTGCGCGAGCACGGCCCGACCCTGCGGCGCTGGATCCCGGTCGCCGTGATCGGGGCCGTCGCGGGCGCCCTGCTGCTGCTCGCCACCCCGCCCGGTGTCTTCGCCTGGATCGTGCCGTTCCTCGTCGCGGCCGCGGGCATCCTGCTGCTCGTCCAACCGCGGATCACGCGCTGGCACGTCGCGCGCGACCGGCCGATCGGCACCCATGCGATCGCCGCCGCGGTGCTCGGCGTCACGATCTACGACGGCTACTTCGGGGCCGGGTCCGGGGTGCTGATGATCGCCGTGGTTCTGATCCTCATCGACCACGACCTGGCACGTGCGAATGCGCTCAAGAACGTCGTGCTGTTCGCCGCCGATCTGCTGCCGGCCGTGCTGTTCGCCCTGGCCGGCCCGGTGGTCTGGGCCGCCGTCCTCCCGCTCGGACTCGGGGCGCTCGCCGGCGGGCTGATCGGCCCCCGGGTGATGCGCCGCGCGCCCCGCACACCGGTGCGGATCGCGATCGCCGTGCTCGCTCTCGGACTTGCGCTGTGGCTGCTGCTCCAGGCCGTCTTCATGCCGTGAGCGGCATGAACCCCGGATCCGGACCCTAGCGAGCCCGCGCCGGATCCACAGAGGCGGCAACGGAGACGGCGCTCCGCACCAGGAAGTCGACGAACTCGGCATCGGACAGCTCGATCGCGCCCCCGCCCGCCGCGTTCTCGACCAGTGCCTCCTCGGCGAAGGCCACCCACGATCGCAGGGCGACGCGCAGCAGCCGGGTGTCGGCCATGCCGAGCTGGAGGAAGACCGCGATCACCCGCTCGGCCTGCTCGACGCGCGCCTGCTCCACCACTTCGCGCACCTCGAGATCGCCGCTCGCGACGCCGCGCACCAAGGAGTAGAAGGTGCCGCGGTGCTCGCGCACGAACTGCACGATCCTGGTCAGGGTGTCGTGCAGCCGCTCGAGCGGCTCCAGGTCGGGTGCCGGCTCCGTGGCGTGCAGCATGCTGTCGCGAGCGACTCGCACCACCTCGCGATGCAGCCCCTGCTTCGACCCGAAGTAGTGGAACAGCAGGGCTCGCGAGACGCCCGCCTCGGCCGAGAGCCACTCGATGCTCAGCGAGTGCAGCGGGCGATCGGCCAGCGACGCGACACCGAGCGCGATGAGTTGCGCGCTGCGATCCTCCGGTGTCAGTCGGGTGCGTCGTTCGGCTGCCATGCGGGGCACACTACCCCTCACCGCGCTGCCGAACGGCGCTATTGACAGCTAGTCAAAAAAGTTCGAGAAATCGCGTCATAACCCCGAAAAACCCAGTCTCTCTGTGTAGGGACGTCTCTCAGACGCTCCTCGGAACAACCGTTGCCGCCCCCGCGGAGACGGTCTGGATCAAGGAGGATTCAATGTCGAAGCAGCCAACCACCCAGGGCAGGTTCACCGCGAAACGCGCAGGCCGCATCCTGATCGCCGCCGTGCCCGTCGCCGTTGCCGCAACCGTCGTGCTGGGCGGCGTCGCGCAGGGCGCCGTGCCGGTCTCGTTCGCCATCTCTGGCAGCCAGTTCAAGATCAGCGCGTCGGCGCTCGATGGCACCGGCTTCTCTCAGTACGCGGGCGTGACGAACGACAGCAAGGGCGGCGCCCATCAGGTGGCCATCGCCAACATCGCGAACGCGACCCTCACCAACATGTGTCAGTCGGTCACCAGCGACACCCCGCTCGGCAAGGTCGGGGTCAAGATCACCGCGGGCGGCGACGGCAAGCCGGTCGTCGCGCAGGGCCTGCAGATCGGCATGACCGACCTCAAGGGCGACGCCAAGTTCACCAACATCCGGATCGGCATCGACGCCTCGACCGTGAACACCACGGCCAAGGGTGCGGCAGGCGACTTCGCCCAGGACTCCGACACCGTCACGATCACCGGCCTGAAGCAGGTCTCATGGTCGACAACTGCTGCCGTCTTCGAGTTGAACGGCATGCATGTGGCGCTGACCAACGGCGACGACGAGTGCTTCTGATGTCCGGCACGTCCGCGACCACGTCGTCGACCACGACCACGACCACGACCACGACCAGCTTCCGCGAGTGGCGGAGGCAACGCCCCTTCGTCGGCTCCCTGCTGATTCTGCTGGCCGGCGTCGAGATGTTCTTCTCCACCCAGCTCGACCTCGGCAACATGCACATCCAGCTGGGTGTCGAAGGCTTCCAGGCCACGATCATCCCGATCGGATTCGTGCTGCTCGCCGTGCTCATCGCCGCGATGCCGCAGCACCGCATCTTCTACGGCGTGATCGCACTGGCCCTGTCGATCTACTCGATCATCGGCGTGAATCTGGGCGGCTTTCTGATCGGGATGCTGCTGAGCGCGATCGGCGGGATCCTCGCCGTGTCGTGGGCGCCCACGGCGCACCCCGCAGCGCAGGCCGTCTCGGGCGCGGCCACAAGCTCGGGGTCGGGTGAGACCGAAGAGGATGCGGCCGCACCCGAGCCCGTCGAACGCGAACTCGTCGGAGCGGGGGTCGGCATGCGCGACCACGATCAGGCCGTGCACGCCGAGTTCGTCCCCTATCCGGCACTCATGGCACGGGCCCGCCGAACCGCGAACGACACCCACGCGGCGCCGCCCCCTTTCGCTGAGGCGCCGGCTCGGGCTCGCACGCCCGCGTCGGCATCTGGTCGCAAGCCGGCATCGGCATCGGGAAGCAAGCCGGTTTCAGCCGCGGTCGCCGCACTGCTGTTCGTCGCGGCGCTCACCGGCGTCGGCGCCGCTGCAGCCCCTCCGGCTCAGGCCGCGGAACCCAGCGCCCTGTGCATCCCGCTCCTGATGACCTGCCCACCCGCATCGTCTCCGTCGCCGAGCCCCAGCCCGAGTTCGGGCGGCGGGCTGGTCGGCGGGTTGGTGGGCGGACTGCTCGGCGGCGTCAAGGCGCCGGGAGCGTCAGGCCCGACCGCGCCGCTCGTGATCGGACCCGACGACTCCGCATACACGATGACCCTGCCAGCCGGGCAGCTCGGGGGGTCGTCGATCTCGATCAGCGGCATCCATCAGGTCGATCTCGTCATGGTGAAGAAGATCGACGGCTCGAGCTTTCCGGTGATCAAGCTGACGGCCGACGACGTGGTGATCACGGGCTTCCTGCTCGACGTCCGCCGCGCGACCGGTCCTGCCCTGGTATCGACAGCAGACCGCATGGAGCTGAAGGGCAACGTGAGCGTCTGGCTCGACTCGCTCACCGGCACCACCCTGGGCGGCCTCGGCCTCACCCTCGGAACCGACCAGACGCCCCCGCCCGGCAGCGAGCTGCCGCCCAAGCTGCTGCGGGTGAACCTCGGGTTGGTCGCGACGTCAGCGAACTCGATCAGCTACGTGAATCTGCACCAGGAGCTGCACGGGTAGATCCGTCGGGCGCGTCGGCGTCGGGGCGCCAGCTGTTCAGCTCGTCGAGACGGTCCAGCTCTCGCAACCTCCGCTGCTGCGCCTTGCGATCCGACCCGTCGCCGAAGGGAGGGGTGGCACCGGCGGCTCCGGCGGCGATCCACGCCAACGCGAGCAGCACGGCACCAGCCCAGAAGAAGAAGCTGATGAGCGATCGGTCGGCCGACACCGAGAGGCCGAGCCGTTCGAGGGCCGATGGCATCAACCCGGCGACCGAGTCGGACTCCAACAGGAAGGGCTGCACGGTGACGCAAACCCAGACCGCGACGACCAGCCAGACGTACCAAGGGCCGCCGCGCCCGCGGCGTGCCGACCGGATTCCGACTGACAGGATCGCAGCGAAAAGCAGGAGAACAAGTAGCAGGGGCGCTGCGAACATCGCCACCAGGAAGAACGACCCACCCGCTCCCGCTATCAGGCCGGTGCCGTACACCAACCATGCGGGCACGAGCACCACCGCGAACCATTGAACGATCCACAAGACGAAGCGCGCCCGGGGAACGGTAGATCCGTGCGAGGCGCCACTCGATCGTGCCGCGATCATGATGTGCACGCCCCTGCGCGAACGCCCACGGGTTGCACGAAACCGAGGCGCGCGAGATCCGCGGCAAAGGCGACATCGCGGGCACTGCCGTGAAACGTCGTCACGATCGTCTGTGTTGTCGACGTGAACGGCGTGCATTCCCCGGAGACCAAGTCGCGGAATCCCCCCTCGGAGCTCTCCCACTCGACACTCTGCGCCCCCGTGGCGAACGCCGCCTGCGCTGCCCGAGCCATCCCCTCATTCGGCTCACCAGTGGTCAGTTCGCCGTCGCGCAGCGACAGGAGGGTCACCTTGTAGCCGTCGAACCACGGCAGGATCACGGCGAAGGTGCCGGTCTCCTTGACCTTCGGGTCCCCAGATGCCAGAGGCAGGGCCGCCCCGATAGCACTCAGGGAGGTCATCAGGGCCTTCGAGGGCATCCCCGACCATTGCAGCCCGGGCCCCTTCCAGCTGGTCGGGATGGCGGGATCTACCGTCGGGGCGGCGTCGGGCCAGAGTGCGGCCACCTGGCGCGCGTCCGCTTCGTTCTGGATGTCGTACTCCCGAACAATGGGGCCCGGCGGGTTGGTCCAGCCGCTTTCATGGCCCAGGCGCAGCGAGACTCGGTCGCCAACGGCCTGCTGGAGTTGTCGCCACGCGGCGATCTCTTCGGTGACCGCGCGGGCGCTGAAGAACATCGGCTCTACGGTGACGGATGTCGTCGACTTGGCTCGGCTGAAGACCGCGGTGCTCGTGGTGCCGGTGAGTGCGCGGGACGCCGCCGCCGAGCGGAGCAGGGCCGTCGCCGCGCCCCACTGGGCCGGCGGTGCATCCGCGGCAAAGACGACGTCGGCTACCAGTGTCGGGTCGGGCAGTCCGAGCGGGTCGTAGGTCGCTGTGGCCTTCGTCACTCCGTCGAGCTTCTGAAGGTGAGACGCCAGCTCGGATGCGGCATGCGACGCATCCCAGCGCCCGCCCAGCCACTGAGAGTTCACGGCAACGCCCGTTGCAGAAACTCCGAGAAGAACGACGAGCACGCCCCCGACGATCCAGCGCTTCTTCACGCTGCCACGCTAAGGAGTTGAGCGATGCCCAACGAGTCCCCCTTCGGGGCCGAGACTCAGTCGGCGCCGGTCGCCACCGGCCGCTCGGCATGGTTCGCCCACTGGCTCCACGACCCGGCGAACAGGGCCGCGTCGAAGCCGGCGAGGGCGAGGGCGACGACCTCGTGCGCGGCTGTCACGCCGGATCCGCAGTAGGTCGCGACCGAGACGCCCGGTTCGACGCCGAGCGCGGCGAATCGCGCGCGCAACCGGGCCGGCGGCAGGAAGCGGCCGTCGGCATCCACGTTCTCGGTGGTGGGAGCGCTGCGCGCCCCGGGGATGTGACCGGCCCGCGGATCGATCGGCTCGACCTCGCCGTGGTAGCGCTCGCCCGCGCGGGCGTCGAGCAGCACGCCGGCATCCGGAAAGCCGGCGGCCTCGTCGATCGTGAGCGTCGGCAGGGCCCCGTACGTCAAGGTGACGGCGCCGAGCGCCCGAGTCGGCGGCTCGCCCGTCTCGAGCGGGAGGCCGGCATCGCGCCACGCCGACAGCGCACCGTCGAGCAGGCGCACATCGTCGATGCCCGCGTAGCGCAGCAACCACCAGGCGCGCGCCGCCGAGAGGTTCTTGAGGTCGTCGTAGACGACCACCGTGTCGCCTGCATCGATGCCCCAGGAGCGTGCGTCCACCTGCAACTGCTCGACCGGCGGGAGCGGGTGGCGGCCGTCCTGGGGCTCGCCGTGCTTGGCCAGTTGCGTGTCGAGATCGACGTACACCGCGCCCGGGATGTGGCCCGCGAGAAAGTCGGGGCGGCCGTCCGGCCGGTCGAGGCGCCAGCGCACGTCGAGCAGGCGCAGCGGGCCGCCGCCACTCAGCGGCTCGCCGACGGTCGCCCCGGCGAGTTGCGCTGCCGTGATCAGGATGTCGCGTGCCATGGCCCCATTCTGGCGGGCTGACGTCAGCTGGTGTACGAGCCGGTGTATCCGGGCAGATGGGCCATCATGCCCGACATGAGGTTGACGGTCCACCCGATCCAGATGGCGAAGCTCACCGCGATCACCACGATGAGCACCCAGATCGGCGCACGGCCCCGGGGAGCGGCGACGCGGTGCACGATCACCGAGCGGCCGATGACGTAGACCCACGAGAGCAGGAAGGTCCACGCCCAATGGAACGGCCGCACGACCCCCTGCTTGCGCAGCCAGACCACATCGCGGTACGCGAAGAACACAGAAGCGCCGTAGACCGCCCATCCGAGCAGGCCGATCAAGAAGTAGGCAGGCGTGAACATCGAGGCCGGATAGACGCTCGACGACAGGGACCCCGAGCTCAAGTAGTCGACGTTCGGCCGATAGAAGAGCAGCGCCACCACTGACAGCAGCGGCAGCAACACGACCAGCCAGATGAACACGCTGTACACCGGGCGGTCAGCCGGCAACGCGGGACGAACGGCGGCTCCCATCGAGTACGGCGCGGCGACGTGCTCGGTCCAGTCCGCACCGCTCCACCAGCGCATCTGGCCAGATCCTGTGCCGTCGTCGTACCAGCCGGGCGGAGTCGGGCCTGCGGGGCCCGCGGTGTCTGACATGAGCCACACGATAGCGTCAGCGCGGCGGCGGCCCGGTGCTCCCGCGCACCAGCAGCGAGAAATCCGCACGGATCGAGGCGCGCCGCGGCGGGGCGCCCAGCACCTCGTCGAGCAGCATGCGGGCGCCGAGCATCCCGTGCTCGTGCGGATCCTGCGCGATGGTGGTGAGGTCGAAGGCCGCCGACATGTCGTGGTTGTCGACGCCGATCACCGAGAGGTCGCCGGGAACGAGCAGCCCGCTCTGCTGGGCGGCGAGTAGCACCCCGAAGGCCATCTCGTCCGAGCTGGCGAAGACGGCGGTCGGGTGCGGCCCGGGGGCGGCGAAGAGGTCGAGCATGGCATCCCGGCTGACGCCCGTCGAGAACCTGCCGGTGAGCAGCCATTCGTCGCGCACCGGCAGGCCGGCAGCATCCATGGTGTCGAGAAAGCCCTGCCTGCGGTCGAGGGGCATGCGCCTGTTGAGCCCCTCGTCGTCTGCGCCGCCCAGATGCAGGATGTCGCGGTGCCCGAGCCCGATCAGGTGCTCGGTCGCCGCGCGAGCGACCGCCCGGTCGTCGACGCCGATGTTGCGGATCCCGGGCACCGGACCGCCGATCGCGACGATCGGGTGCCCCACCGACAGCAGCTGCTCGCGCTCGGCCGCGGTGAAGTCCACCCCGATGGCGACCAGCGCGTCTGTCCGCTTGCGCAGCAGGGACCGATGGAACGCCCGCTCGCGGTCGCCCTCACGACTGGCCAGGTTGTACAGGATCATGTCGAAGTTGGCCTCGCGCAGCACAGCATCGACCCCCTCGAGCACCGTCGTGTAGAACCAGCGGCTCACCGAGGGGACCGCGACGCCGATGGTGGCCGTGCGTCCGCTGGCGAGGCCGGAGGCGTTGGAGGAGGCCACGTAGCCGAGCTCGTCGGCGATCCCGCGGATGCGGTCGCGCGTCGACTCGGACACGTTCGGCAGGCCCCGCAGGGCTCGCGAGACGGTCGCCGTCGAGACACCGGCGGCCTTGGCCACATCGTCGATGCTGGTCACGCGAGAATCACCATGGGCTACAACGATATTGCCGGCCGCTATCCCTTCGTCGCCCCGGCCAGCAGACCGCGCACGAAGTAGCGCTGCAGCGAGAAGAACACCACGAGCGGGATGACGATCGCGAGGAAGGTGCCCGCAGACAGCAGGTACCAGGTCTGCCCGTAGGTGCCGGCCAGGTCGGTCAACAGCTTCGTGATCGGGAAGTTGTCGCCCGAGGTGAAGATGGTCGCCACCAGCAGGTCGTTCCACACCCAGAGGAACTGCAGGATGGCGAACGACGCGATCGCCGGGCGCGCGAGCGGCATCACGATCCGGAAGAAGGTCTGGCCGTGGCTCGCGCCGTCGATCCTGGCGGCCTCCATGATGTCGACGGGCAGCGCCGCGATGAAGTTGTGCAGCAGGAAGATCGCGAGCGGCAGCGCGAAGATCGTGTGCGCGATCCAGATGCGCGCGAAGCTGCCGTCGACCCCGTTGAGGTTCAGGCCGGGGAAGACCGCCCAGTCGCCGATCTTGACGCCGTTCGAGAACAGGCTCAGCAGCGGCACGAGCGCGACCTGGATCGGCACCACCTGCAGCGAGAACACCGCGATGAACAGGATGTTCTTGCCGCGGAAGTTCACCCAGGCGAAGGCGTACGCGGCCAGCAGGGCGATCGCGATCGGGAACAGGGTCGCGGGGATCACGATCACCAGCGAGTTCACGAACGACTGCCCGACGGTGAGGGTGTCTTTGAAGTTCAGGGTGTTGACGTAGTTCGAGATGGTCAGGCTGGGATTGGTGACGACCGTCCACCAGCCCGATGTGTTGATGTCGGCCGGCTGGCGGAACGAGGTGACGAACAGTCCCAGGGTCGGGATGGTCCAGATCACCGCGATGATCAGAGCCGCGATGGTCGCGACGGGGCTGGACAGCCGGCGCTTCGAGTCGCTGAACGCGGCGTTCTCGGCCTTGCTCGCCGCGCGCTCGCGCCTGCGCTCCGCGCGGTGATCGGTGACCGGCTGCAGCTCGATGTCGGTGGCGCTCACAGTCCCAGCCTCTGCTTCCGGATGTTGTTGGCGTTGTAGATCAAGAAGGGCAGGATCAGGATGAACAGCAGCACCGCCTCGGCCGACGAGGTGCCGGTCTGCGGCGGCAGGTTCTGGAACAGCCGCACCATCTGGAAGCTGATGACGTTCGTGCCGTTCTGGCCCTGGGTGGTGGCCGCGATGATGTCGTAGACCTTCAGCGACACGATCGCGATCGTGATCCAGGTGACGATGATGGTCGGGCGGATGCCGGGCACCGTCACGTTGCGGAAGCGCTGGAACGCGTTCGCCCCGTCCAGCTCTGCGGCCTCGACCTGCTCGTCGGGGATGCCCTTGATGGCCGCGGACAGCAGGACCATCGCGAAGCCGGTCTGCGTCCAGATCAGGATGATGATCAGCAGGGCGATGTTGACCGGGTAGGTCTGCAACCAATTGACCGGGTGGCCGCCGAACGCCACCACCACCTGGTTCAGAAGCCCGATCTGGTTGCCCTGCTGATAGTCGTAGAAGAACTTGAAGATGATGGATGCCCCGACGAACGAGATCGCGACCGGCATGAACACGAAGACCTTCAGCACCTTCTCGCCGCGGCTCTTGTCGATGAACACCGCGTAGGCCAGCCCGATCGCCGTCGCGATGATCGGAGTCACGATCACCCAGATGATCTGGTTGCCCAGGGCCAGCAGGCCCTGGTTGGTTCCGGCCAGCACGTGCGAGAAGTTGTCGACGCCCACGAAGCGCGAGCCGTCATTGGTGAAGAAGGCCCCGATGATGGTCTTGATCATCGGGTAGAGCAGTCCGACCGCCAGCAGCAGCACGGCGGGCGCCATGAAGCCGAGCAGCTGCAGGATCGAGCCCCGCCCTCCGCGCGCCCGGCGGTCGAGCAGGAACAGGCCGGCCCCGAGCACGGCCGCGAGCGGTACCAGCCAGACGGCGTCGTTGTACACGCCCAGGATGAGCACGATGATCGCCGGAACCGCGATCGCGACCACCAGCCGCATGATCGTGTAGCCCGTTCCGGACCGCGGAGCGAACTCGATGAAGAACAGGATCAGCGCGACGACCGCGCCGAACACCAGCAGGATGATCGGGATCTGCGCCAGCGGCGGCAGCCCGGCGAGCCAGAGGAAGAATGCGGTCACGACATGAGCCTCTCGAGTGCGACGGTGAACTCAGGACGAAGTAGAGGAGAGAGAGGGGCCGCCTCGGGCTGAGCCGAGGCGGCCCTGTTCAGAGCCGGACTCAGCCGGCGTTCGCCCAGGCGGCCTGGATCTCGGCTTCGGCTTGCGCCTGCGGCATCCCGTTCACCCAGTCGACCATTCCCTTCCAGAACGCGTTCTCGACGACGGTCGGCATCGCGTCATCCGCGCCGAAGCGGAAGACCGTGTCCGACGACTGCAGGGTCTTGATCGCGCCCTGCAGCAGCGGGTCGGCCTCCTTCGAGGCGTCGACGCCCTTGTTCGCGCTGATGAACGAGGCATCCTTCACCGTGATCAGGCTGTTGGCCCAGTCGGCGCTCGACAGGTAGGCCATCACCTTCTGCACAGAGGGATCGTCGTTGAACGCGGCCGCGAAGTCGCCACCGCCCGTGACGGCGTTCGTGCCGGCCGTGACCGACGGCAGCGGGAAGGCCCAGATGTCACCATCGGCCCCGACCTTCGGCACGGCTCCTGCCGCGGTCTTGGTGGTCGAGAAGCTGGCCTCGAGGAACGTGGCCTGGTTGGTCATGGCGCACGATCCGTCTGCGACCTTGGCCGCGACATCCCCGAAGGCCGTCGAGTTGATCGAGGCCACGTCGCCGAACCCGGCGTTGACGAACTTCGGGTTCTTGACGATCTGCCCCATCAGGGTGAAGGCCTTGTCGATGGCCGGGTCGGTGAACTTGGTGTCGCCCTTGACCCAGGCGTCGTAGGTCTTGGCTCCCGCGGAGCTCAGCACGACCTCGGCGAGGAAGTCGGCGCCCGGCCATCCGGATGCCGTTCCCGAGTTCCATCCTGCGCAGAACGGCGCGCCGCCCTTGGCCGCCTCGACCTTGCCGATGTCGCTGACCAGCTCGTCGTAGGTCGTGGGAATGGTGACGCCCCACTTCGTGAAGTCGGCCGGGCTGTACCAGATGTAGCCCTTGACGCTCGCGTCCATCGGGGTGGCGTACATGGTGCCGCCACTGGTCACGTAGCCCTGCCAGTCCTTCGAGAAGTTCTTCTTCACGTTGGCCTCGGTCTCGGAGTTGACCTTCGACACCTTGCCCGACTGGATCGCGGCGGCCAGCAGCCCCGGCTGCGGGAACATGCCGATGTCGGGCAGGTCGTTGCCCTGGATCTTGGTGGCGATGTTCGTGGTGAAGTTGCCGTCACCTGTGTACTTGATGGTGATGCCGTTCGCCTTCGACCAGGCCGCCCACGATGCAGTGAGCTCGCTCGCCTCGGTGCCGGTGTCCGGTCCGTAGATCGTCACGGTCTTCTTACCGGACGATGAGCCGTTCGAGCCGGGATTGGCCGTTGTGCAGCCGGTCAGGGTCATGCCCCCCGCCGCGAGGACCGCGATCGCCGCGAGAACGCGCCGCCTGGTCGTGAAAACACGCTGTGATGTCAACTGCAACTCCTCTTCGAGTGGTGCGGTGACGCCGTCGCGGGTCCCGCGATTCCGGCGCTCTGTTCGCGACGTTACGCCGGGGGATGCGGTCGTGCAAGCGCTTGACGCAAGCGCTTGCAGTGAGCGAAGATACCGCCCCGATTTGCGCCGGGGGCCCCCGTCTGCTGCCATGGACCATGCCCGAGACCGCGACGACGCGCGCGCCCCAGCGAGTCTCGTGGATGCTGCTGGCCGGCATCCTGCTGGTCGCCGCGAATCTGCGGCCGAGCATCACGGCGGTCGGGCCGGTGCTCGACGACATCCGCTCGAGCCGGCACCTGTCGAGCGCCGGGGCCTCGGTGCTGATCAGCATCCCGCTCGTCGCGTTCGCGCTCTTCTCGCCCGTCGCCCCGTGGATCTCGCGGCGGCTCGGCCTCGAGGGCGCGCTCGGCGCCGCCCTGGGCGTGCTCGCGGTCGCCATCGTCACCCGCTCCCTGCCCTGGACGCCTGCCCTCTGGATCGGCACCGCCCTGCTCGGCGCGGCGATCGCCGTGATGAACGTCGTGCTGCCGTCGCTCGTGAAGCGCGACTACCCGAACCGGGTCGGCCAGCTCACCGGCATCTACGCGGCCGTGCTCTCGGGGGTCGCCGCCATCGCCGCGGGCGTCGCGGTGCCGATCGCCGGCCTCGCGCACGAGGGCTGGCGATGGTCGCTCGGCATCTGGGCCGGGCTGGCCCTGGTCGGGCTCGGGGTGCTGGCGCCGCGACTGCGCCGCGGGTCGCAGCTCGGCACCGACGCGCAGCCGGATCCGGCAGACACGGCGGCGGGCAAGCCGTCGGCTCGGCCGTACCGCTCCCCCTGGACCTCGGCGCTCGGCTGGCAGGTCACGCTCTTCATGGGCGTGCAGTCGATCATCTACTTCACCCTGATCACCTGGCTGCCGTCGATCGAGCGCAGCACCGGCATCTCGGCAGAGACGGCCGGGTTCCATCAGCTTCTGCTCAACACCGCGGGGATCGCCGGCAGCCTGCTGACCGCTGCGGTCATCCACCGCAGCGCAGACCAGCGGTTGATCGCGGTGGTGATCTCGGCGCTGGTCGGGCTCGGTCTGGCTGCCGAGCTCGCCGTCCCGTCGCTCAGCACGGTCTGGGTCTGCGTCATCGGGCTCGGAACCGGCGGAACGATCAGCCTGGCCCTCTCGCTGTTCGCGCTGCGCGCCGCGCATCACCGGCAGGCGGCGGAGCTGTCGGGCATGGCTCAGTCGATCGGGTACCTGATGGCCGCGGGCGGTCCGATCGCGATCGGCGTGCTGCACGACGCGTCGGGCTCATGGAACGCCGCCCTCGTCGTCATCCTGCTGCTGGTCGTGGCCCAGCTGGTGTTCTCGCTGCTGGCCTCGCGGAACCGCCAGATCGGCTGACCGTCGCCACCGCGCGAGACCATCACAATGGATGGATGCGCACTCTCTATCCGGCGGTCGATCCCTACGCCTCGGGCATGCTCGACGTCGGCGACGGCAACCAGCTGTACTGGGAGCAGTGCGGCAACCCGGGCGGCAAGCCGGTGGTGTTCCTCCACGGCGGTCCGGGCGGCGGCTGCACGCCAGACCACCGCCGCCTCTTCGACCCGGAGCGGTACCGCATCGTGCTGGTCGATCAGCGCAACTGCGGGCGCAGCATCCCGAGCGCCGGCGATCACGCCACCGATCTGAGCGCGAACACGACCTGGAACCTGGTGGCCGACCTCGAGCTGCTGCGCGAGCACCTGACGATCGACCGCTGGCAGGTCTTCGGCGGTTCGTGGGGCTCGTCGCTCGCCCTCGCCTACGCCGAGACGCATCCCGACCGGGTGAGCGAACTCGTGCTGCGCGGCATCTTCACGCTGCGCCGCAGCGAGCTCGAGTGGTTCTACGAGGGGCCGGCCGGCAACATGGCTCCCGACTTCTGGGCCGGGTTCGAGGCGGCGGTTCCGGCCGCGTCGCGCGCGTTCGGGCAGTACATCCCGGCATACGCGCGACTGCTCGCCGATCCCGACCCCGAGGTGCACGGTCCGGCGGCCGTCGCCTGGTCGACCTGGGAGGCGTCGACCATCACGCTCCTCCCCCGCCCCGAGCTGATCGCCGAGTTCGCCGAGCCCGCGTATGCGCTGGCGTTCGCCCGCATCGAGAACCACTACTTCATGCACGACGGCTGGTTCGAGCCCGGACAGCTGCTCAGGGATGCCGGCCGCCTCGCCGGCATCCCGACCGTGATCGTCCAGGGCCGCTACGACCTGTGCACCCCCGCGGTCACGGCGTACGAGTTGCACCAGGCGCTGCCGTCCGCCGACTTCGTGCTCGTGGATGACGCCGGCCACGCCTATGACGAGCCGGGCATCCTCGACGCGCTCATCACGGCGACCGACCGATTCCGCTGAGCACCGCGGCGGCCGCGATCGGCCCGACCCTCAGAGCGACTGCCGGTAGCCGAAGAATTCGTGGTCGTTGTTGTAGCCGCCCAGCCCTCCGCCGATCTCGGCGAAGTCGGCGATGAACTCGACGCCCTTGATCCACTTGACCATCTTGAAACCGAGTTGGGTCTCATTGCGCAGCCGCAGCGGAGCCCCGTGCCCGAACGACACCGGCTCGCCGTTCATGTCGTATGCGAGCATCGTCAACCGATAGCTCATCTGCTCGATCGCGTGCACGTCGTAGTAGAGCCCGCCCTCGGGGCCGAGCGCGAAGGAGTAGAACGCCACCCATTTCGCCTCCGGCTTCGGCTTCACCAGATCGAGGATGGTCTGCATCGAGACGCCGCCCCACTTCGCGACGCCCGACCAGCCCTGGATGCAGAAGTGCTGCGTGATCTGCTCGTGGTAGGGCAGGGCGCGCAGCTCGGCGAGGCTGAGGGTGACCGGGTTGTCGACCAGACCGCCGATGTCGAGCCGGTAGGCCGCGAAGTCGTTCTGGGCGAGCTTCTCGAACTCCTCGGAATCCGGGTAGTTGCCGTTGTGCCAGAAGTACGGCGAGATGTCCTTGTCGCCGTACTGCCCCGGGCGTGAATCGATGTGCTCGAACAGCCGCTGCGCCGGCCCGATCAGGGCGAATCCCACCCGCTGGACGACCCGCGGGTGACGGTAGGTGAACGGTGTCGCGGCGACCCAGAACACGATGTAGACGGCCAGCGCCGCGGCGAAGAACCCGAATCCCCACCACGACTCATTGTCCTGAACGGCGAACATGTGGTTCAGGTTGCGCAGGGCCCCCGTCGTCAGCACCAGGGCGACGTGCACCACGATGAAGAGGATGAACCAGCACAGGATCAGGAAGTGCAGCGACCGGGCAAGCTGGATGCTGAAGATCGAACTGATCCTGCGGAAGCGGGTGGACAGCGCAGGCGACATCCCGAGCCCGGTGATGAAGGCGAGCGGTGCGGCGACGAACACGGTGATGAAGTACGCGATGAGCTGCAGGCTGTTGTAGTTGGTCCACCCGGATTCGGCGGGCCAGTCCAGCGAGAGGTACTGGATCGCGACCGAGACCGCGTTCGGGAAGACGTCCCAGTGCACGGGGACCACGCGCATCCACTGGCCGGTGGTGAACAGCAGCACGTAGAAGATGAGCCCGTTGGCCAGCCACAGCACGTCGATGCCCAGATGCCACCAGCGCGCCAGCCCGATCGAGTGGCGCCGCCCGGGCAGACCGACCCCGTCGGGAAGGGTGATCGAATCGGCCTTCGCCGTGTAGAGCGGATCGGTGGGCACCGGCTTCTGGATGCGGAACCAGTCCTTGCCCGGCGTCGAGTGCCGCGTCAAGTACAGGCGGGGATGATCCGACAGGATCGTCACGCCCGAGCGGATGATGAAGATCATCAGCAGGGCGTTGAAGAAGTGCTGCCAGGCCAACCACGCGGGAAAGCCGATCGGCGCCGCGGCCGGCAACTCGGACATCCCGGGATACTGCCGCATGAACTCCTGCACGCCCGGCAGTTCGCGCAGCCCCTTGGCGACCGCGATGGCGACGAGCAGCAGCACGACGCCGATCGGGATCAGCCACAGCAGGTTGAACCACTTGCTGCGTCCGATGCGGATGCGCGGGGCGACCCCGTACTGGGCAGGAATGCCGCCCGCCCAGTCCTCGTCGACGACCGAGTACCGCTTCGAGTCGAGTTCGTCGCGAAAGCTGCGACTCACCCCGCCCGCGCCGAGGTCGTCTGCGGGCTCACTCTGTCGGCCGGTCGGAGATCCCATGCCCGACACCGTACGCCCTGGGGTGAGCGCCGAACCGCGCGACCGGCCAGTTCGTGGCCGTCAGGCGCGGCCGCCGACCACGTCGCTGCCGACGTCGTCGGTCGAGACCAGCGCTCGCCCCGCGGCAGCGTGACCGCACCGCAGCCGCTCGCGCTCCGGCTTGCCCAGGATGAGGGCGTGCAGGTACCCGGCCGCGAATGCGTCGCCGGCGCCCACCGGCTCCAGCACGTCGACAGGCGGCGCCGGCTCGAATTGGGCGCCGCGGCCGGTCAGATGGGCGGTGGCCCCGATCTCTCCGTCTTTGACGACGACGGTCTCGGGCCGAGGCAGCAATTGCCGAATGCTCTCGAGCGTGTCCGTGCCCCAGAGCGAGCGCGCTTCGTCGAGACCGACGAAGACGAGATCTGCTGCGTTCGCCAATTCGGCGAGCACGGGAGCGGCATCGCGCCCCTGCCACAGCGCGGGGCGATGGTTGACATCGAAGCTCACCAACCCCTCGTGCTGGCCGAGCAGGGCGGCCCGGGTGAGCTGCAGTCCGGCATCCGAGATGGCCGCCGTGACGCCGGTGAGATGGAGCACCCGCCGGCGCGGCAGCCCGCGCAGCAGGGCGGCATCCATCTTCGACGCCGCCGAATTCCGGCGGTAGTAGTACATCGAGGTCGCCCTGTTGTGGTCCGTGTCTTTCAGGTACAGCCCGGTCGGGGCCGAATCATCGCGGACGACATACGAGACGTCGACGCCCGACGCCCGCAGGTCGGCGACGATGCGGTCGCCCAGCGGATCCGAGCCGAGCGCTCCCACCCAGGCGACCCGGGCGCCCAGGCGGGCGACGGTGCGTGCGACGTTGGCCTCGGCGCCCGCCGTGCCCAGCGTGAGCGCGCCCGCCTCGGCCAGCCTGACCCCGGGGGCGGGGCTCATGACCGCCATCGCCTCGCCGATGGCGACCAGATCGAACGCACCGGTGCCGCCGAGCACGCGTCAGTCCCGTTCCGGGGGCGCGTCGTGCGCGCGGGCGGCGCGCACCAGCACCGCGGCCTCCCGCGCCCGCGCGCTGATCTCGTCGAAGCGCCCGGCCGCGACCAGTTCTGCGGGCGCCAGCCAGCTGCATCCCACCGCGAAGACATTCGGCTGCGCCAGGTAGCTCTCCAGGATCGCCGGGGTGACCCCGCCGCTGGGCATGAACGTCACGCCGGCGAAGGGACCGCCGAGAGCCTTGAGCATGCCGACGCCCCCGAGGGGCTCGGCGGGAAAGAGCTTGACCGCGCTCAGTCCGAGCTGCAGTGCGCTCTGCAATTCGGTGGGCGTCGCGATGCCGGGCAGCGGCAGTGCTCCCAGGCGCTCGGTCTCGTCGACGACCGAGACGTCGAGCCCGGGGCTCACCACGAAGGCGGCGCCCAGCCGCACCGCACGTCGGGCGTCGTCGGCGGTGAGCACGGTTCCGGCGCCGACGACCGCATCCGAGCGCGACGCCAGCAGCTCGATCGCGTCCCATCCGGCAGGGGTGCGCAGGGTGACCTCGATCGCCGAGACGCCCCCGGCGACCAGGGCATCGACGACATCGTTGATCTGGGTGACGGCGTGAACGGTCAGGATCGCGGTGATCCCACTGGCGCGCACGCGGTCGAACGTGTCGCCTGCCATGGTCTCCCGCCGGTGTCTGTCTGTGTGTCGTCGCTGCGTGTTGTCGCTGCGTGTTGTCGCTGCGTGTTGTCGCTGCGTCCCCGCCACAGTAACGAGCAGTCGAACTTGTATGCAAGTTGCGGCGGGATGCCATGATGGCCGGGTGCCACAGGGAATCGGATCGCGCGAGTCCGGCAGCCGGATGTCGGACTGGGTCTACACCGAGCTGTCCGAGGCGATCCGCAGCCTCGAGCTGCCGCCGGGCGCGAAGCTCTCAGAGCCGAGCCTGGCGAGACGCCTGAACGTGAGCCGCGTTCCCGTGCGCGAGGCGATCGGCCGCCTCGCCGATCAGGGGCTGGTGACCGTGGTGCCTCAGGTCGGCACCCGGGTCGCACCGATCCTGATGAGCGAGGTCGAGAACGCGTGCTTCATCCGCAGCTCGCTCGAGGCCGGCGCCCTCAGCCGGGCCATCGCGCGCCCCGATCTCGACCTCGCCCAGCTGCACGGCATCCTGGCCGCGAATCGCGCATTCTTCGACGCGGGCGATGCCGACGGCTTCTTCGCGACCGACGAGAAACTGCACCAGGCCGTGTTCGCGCTTGCCGGAGTGCCCCAGGTCTGGGAGCTCGTGCGCGGCGTCAAGGTGCATCTCGACCGCCTGCGGCGCCTCCATCTGCGGCACGTGATGGCGAACGCCGAGATCATCGACGAGCACTTCCGGATCGTCGAGGCGCTCGAGAACGGGGACATCCGGCAGGGCCAGGAGGTCATCGCCCGGCACTCGTCGCGGATCATCCTCGATTCCGACGACCTTCGCGCGGAGTATCCCGAGTACTTCCCGTCGTAGAAGATGGGAGCATGCCTGCTTCTCGCCCCACTCTGCGTGTCGCCATGATCGGCTCCGGTTTCATGGGCGCGGCCCATTCCCAGGGCTGGCGCACCGCCCCGCGGTTCTTCGATCTGCCCGCCGAACCCGAGATGGCCGTGATCGTCGGCCGGGATGCCGAGCGGATCGAGGCGGCGCGGCAGAAATTCGGATGGGCGGCCGCCGAGACAGACTGGCGCCGGATCATCGACGACCCGGCCATCGACATCGTCGACATCTGCACCCCCGGCGACTCGCACGCAGACATCGCGATCGCGGCCCTCGACGCGGGCAAGCACGTGCTCTGCGAGAAGCCGCTCGCCAACGACGTGGACGAAGCCGAGCGCATGGCCGACGCGGCCCGGCGTGCGGCCGATCGCGGAGTGCGCTCGATGGTCGGTTTCAGCTATCGCCGCGTGCCGGCGATCGGCGTGGCGCGCGCCCTCATCGCGGACGGCCGGCTCGGCGAGATCCGGCAGACCAGAGCCACCTATCTGCAGGACTGGCTGGTCGATGAGAACGCCCCGATGACCTGGCGGCTCGACAAGGCGCTAGCCGGCTCCGGATCGCTCGGCGACATCGGCGCGCACGCGATCGACATGATCCAGCACCTCACCGGCACCACGGTCGACTCGGTCAGTGGAACCCTGGCCACCTTCGTGACCGAGCGGCCACTGCTCGGCGAGACGCGCGGCCTCGGCGGCACGGCCTCGGAGAAGCGCGGGCAGGTGACCGTGGATGACGCGGCCTGGTTCACCGGCCGGCTCAGCAGTGGCGTGATCGGCTCGTTCGAGGCGACCCGCTTCGCGACCGGTCGCAAGAACGCCTTCCGGTTCGAGATCAGCGGATCGCGGGGCGCGATCGCCTTCGACATGGAAGCGATGAACGAGCTGCAGTTCTACGACGCGACGGCGCCGGCCGGTGAGCGCGGATTCACCCGGATCCTGGCGACCGAGCCCGAGCATCCCTACGCGGCGAACTGGTGGCCCACCGGGCACGCCCTCGGCTACGAGCACGCGTTCTCGCACGAGGTCGTCGACTTCGTGACCGGCATCGTGGCCGGCCGCGACCCGGAGCCCTCGTTCGCGGACGGGCTGCAGGTGCAGCGCGTGCTGGCGGCCGTGGAGCGCAGCGCCGGCAACGGCAGCGCATGGACCGCCTGCGGATGACGGCCAGGCGTGCGCTGATCGTGCGCGGCGGATGGGACGGGCACATGCCCGTCGAGACGACCGCCCTGTTCATCCCCTTCCTTGAGAAGCACGGCTTCGAGGTGAGGATCGAGAACGGCACCGCCATCTACCGGGATGCCGCATACCTCGACACGGTCGACCTGATCGTGCAGGTCAACACGATGAGCACGATCGAGCCGGAGGAGCTGGCCGGCCTGCGACGCGCCGTGCTGAACGGCACCGGCATGGCCGGATGGCACGGCGGCATCGCCGACTCGTACCGCGAATCGGCGGACTACCTCCACATGATCGGCGGCCAGTTCGCCCACCACGCAGGCAAAGACCCAGCCGAGCGCACGGGCGGCCAGGAGGACAACTACATCCCCTACACCGTGCACATCACCGAGCTCGGCGCGAGGCATCCGATCACCGAGGGGATCGACGACTTCGAGCTGGTCACCGAGCAGTACTGGGTGCTGAGCGACGAGTACAACGATGTGCTCGCCACCACCACGCAGGCGGTCAGGCCGTGGGATGCCTGGAACCGGCCGGTGACCGCCCCGGCGATCTGGACGCGGCAGTGGGGCACGGGTCGGATCTTCGTCTCGGCGCCCGGTCACCGCATCGAGGTCGTCGAGAATCCGAACGTCAGGAAGATCATCGAGAGGGGCATGCTGTGGGCAGCCCGCTGAACGCCGGACCCCTGAACGCCGCACCTCTGAACACCGCTCCCTTGAACGTCGGGGTGATCGGCACCGGGGTGATCAGCACCCAGTACTTCGCGCAGTTCCCGAGGCTCGCCAATCTGCGGCTGGCGGCGGTGGCCGATCTCGACGCGGCCCGGGCATCCACGGTGGCCGCCGAGCAGGGCACCACCGCACTGAGCGTCGACGCGCTGCTGGCCGACCCGGCCATCGACGCGGTGCTCAATCTCACGATCCCCGCGGCCCACGCCGAGATCGGGCTCCGCGCCCTCGCGGCCGGCAAGCACCTCTACACCGAGAAGCCCCTTGCGCTGACGACCGCCGAGGCGCGGCCCCTGCTCGCGGCGGCCGCGGCGGCCGGCCTCCGGATCGGCAGCGCACCGGACACCGTGCTGGGAACCGGCATTCAGACCGCGCGGGCGGTGCTCGACTCCGGGCGGATCGGCGACCCGATCGGGGCGTCCGTGCACTGGTCGAACTCCGGGCACGAGACCTGGCACCCGGCACCCGCCTTCTACTTCCAGCCGGGCGGCGGGCCGCTGTTCGACATGGGCCCGTACTACCTGACGAGCCTGGTGACGCTGTTCGGCCCGGTGACGCGCGTCTCGGGCACCGTCAGCCGGTCGGCCCGCGAGCGCACCGTGGCCACGGGGCCGAATGCCGGTGCCGCGGTTGCGGTTGATGTCGACACCCACGTGACCGCGCTGCTCGAGCACGGCAACGGCGCCACCTCGACGGTCACCATCAGCTTCGAGATCTGGGCGACCAGGGTTCCGGGCTTCGAGGTGTACGGCACGGCGGGGACGATCGCGGTGCCCGATCCGAACATGTTCTCGGATCCGGTCTCGGTGGCAGCCGTCACCGAGACCGCCACGCAGCCCGAGTTCGACGAGGTGCCGGTCGAGGCGGGCTACGCGGAGGCCGGACGGGGAGTCGGGCTCTCCGACCTGGCGCGCGCCATCGAGACCGGCCGCCCGCACCGCGCGTCGGGCGAGCTCGCGTTCCACGTGCTCGATGTCATGGAGTCCATCCTGCGCGCGGGCCGCGAGCACTCGACGATCGAGTTGACCAGCACGGTCGCGCGACCGGAACCGGTCGCGCTGGGCGCCGAGCCCTGGAACTGGTAGCCGGCGCGACCGACGAGGTCAGGGAACCTTGACGACCAGGGCCGCAGGATCGATCGCGACCCGGCATCCGGTCATCTCGCCGAAGGGATCGCCGTCGAGCTGCACGATCTCGGGCCGACTGAGGCGGATCGTCACCAGGGCCCCCTGACCGGTGTCGACCGACCTCATGTCGAGCTCCTTCATGCGCCGGCCGATCGCGGTGCGCTTGACGATCCCGTTCTCCCAGAAGATCTTCACGATGACGGCGAGCCAGCCGCGCAGCGACTCCGGCTTGACCACGATGACGTCGAGAAGCCCGTCATCGACGACCGCCTCGGGCAGCAGCATGATGTTGGCGGGCAGCGAGCCGCAGTTGCCGACGATGAACGCCTGCGCCCGCTCGCTGCGGGTGCGCCGGCCGTCGAGCTGGTAGCTCAGGCGCAGCATGCTCTGGTCGCGAAGCACCACCGCGAGCGCCTGCGCGTAGGCCAGCCAGCCCGCCTTCTTCTTCAACTCGTCATCGGTGCTCGACATGACCTGGGCGTCCAACCCCGTGCCGGCCATCACGAGGAAGACGTGATGGTCGACCGAGGCATCCTGACGCCGGATGTCGATGCGCGCCACATCGATCCGGTGGTCCTGACCGGTGAAGGCGGTTCGCAGCGACTGCGCGACGTCGTCCAGGGCCAGTTTCAGGTTGCGGGCCAGCAGGTTGCCGGTACCGGAGGGCAGCAGCGCCATGGCCACGTCGCTTCCGGCCATCACCTCGGCCACGGCGCGCACGGTGCCGTCGCCGCCCGCGACGATCACCAGTTCAGCACCCGCGTCGAGTGCGGCCTGAGCGGGACCGCCACCGGCATCCTCGACCGAGGTCGGCAGCCAATCAATCGCCCAGCCGGCCGCACCGGGCTCGTCGCGGGCCGCGGCCTGGAGTGCCTCGAGGTCCGCCTTGACCGGGTTGTAGACGACAGCCGCTTTCCGATCGCTCATGCGGCGCTCCGGATCTGATCGGGGTCACGGGTGCTGCGCGCGGTGATGTACAGGCGATGCGCGGTGATCACCAGCGCCAACCAGGCCGCCCCCAACAGCCAGGCGGCCACCACATCGGTGAACCAGTGGTGGCCCAGGAACACCCGGCTGAGGCCGATCGTCAGAGCGAACAGCACGGCTCCCGCGATGGTGAGCGCCCGCGCTGCCGTCGACGTCTGCCGCAGGATCAGCAGATAGGCGATGGTGCCCACGACCGCCACCGCGTTCAGGGTGTGGCCGCTCGGGAACGACGCCGAGTACTCGTAGGGCGGAACGGCATCGGGCAGCGGCGGGCGCACGCGACCGATCAGGTCTTTGCCTGCGATGGTCATGCCGAGCGATCCCAGGCCTGCGGCCGCGATCAGAATGGCAGGCGTCCACGAGCGCCTGCGCAGCGACAGGATGAGGATCCCTGCGACCGCGATGATCGGCATTCCGATCGGGCCCGCGATGTCGGTGTAGCCGGTGACGATCACGTCGAGTGCGGGCGAGCGCGCCTGGATCGCCGCCTGCAGGATCGGCTGATCGAGGCCGGCGATCCCGTCGGACTCGGTCACGGCGTCATAGACACCGGATGCCACGAAACTCAGGGCGAGCGCCACCAGAGCGCCGATGACCAGGGTGAGCAGCAGCGCAGCGCGCGGGCCGATCCGACGGCTCGCCTTCGCCACTCGCTTGGCGGCCGCGCGCCCGGGCCGGGTCGGCCACCGGGTGAGGTCGACACCGCCGATCGTGGTGTCGCGCCGCAGCTCCTCGTTGTCGCCGAGCTGTCGCGCCGCTCGGCTCCCATCGCCGGGGCTCGTCTGATCGGCCGTCACGCCGCGACACGCCCGTTCGAACTCATTCGGAGACCGTAGCGCGAGACGACCGCCCGGCGTGAAAAGGCGCGGACAACTCGCAGGCCCACTACCAGCTCAGGCTCACGACTCCCTCGACGGCCGGACTGCTCGCGCCACCGGCCACCCGCGCGCTCCACGAGAAGCCGGCATCGCCGTGAACCCGCACGCCGGTGTCCGTGCTCTCGATCTCGAACTGCGCCGAGCGGCCATCGGGTTCGGTGACCGTGACGGTGCGGGATCCGGAGCCCCCCGGGTGGACCTCCAGGATGAGCCCGTCCAAGTAGGGATGGTCCGGCCTGTCGACGCGCTCGGTCATCGCGAGCACGGCGCCCTCGCGCACGTACAACGGGAGCGACAGGTACCCGTGGCGCTGCCGATGCCAGCGTCCGCCCTCGGCGGCGCTGCCGTCGAGCAGGCTGGTCCAGCGGCCGGCGGGCAGATAGAACTCGACGTCTCCCTCGGGATCCATCACCGGGGCGACCAGCAGCTCCGGCCCCAGCATGTACTGCCGGTCGAGATGGCCGACCGCGGGGTCCTCGGGGAACTCGAGCTGCAACGGCCGCATCACGGGCATGCCGGTGCTGCTGGCTTCGAGGCCGGCTGCATAGAGATACGGCATGAGCCCGAGTTTCAGACGGGTGAACCTGCGGGTCACCTCGACGGCTTCGTCGTCGAATGCCCACGGCACGCGGTACGAGCCCGAGCCGTGAAAGCGCGAATGGCTCGAGAGCAGGCCGAACGCGGTCCATCGCTTGTAGACGCCCGCGTCGGGCGTGCCTTCGAAGCCGCCGATGTCGTGGCTCCAGAAGCCGAATCCGCTGAGCGCGAGCGACAGACCGCCGCGCAGGGTCTCGGCCATCGAGGCGAAGGTCGAGGTGGAGTCGCCGCCCCAGTGCACCGGCATCCTCTGGCCGCCCACGGTGGCCGAGCGGGCGAAGAGCACGGCGTCGCCTTCTCCACGCGACTGCTCGAGCACCTCGAAGACGGCCTGGTTGTAGAGCTGGGTGTACCAGTTGTGCATCCGGTCGGGGTCGGATCCGTCGTGCCACGCGACGTCGGTCGGGATGCGCTCGCCGAAGTCCGTCTTGAAGCAGTCGACGCCCTGATCGACCAGCCGCCTGATCTTGGATTGGAACCAGGCCACGGCATCCGGATTCGTGAAGTCGACGATGCCCATGCCCGCCTGCCAGAGATCCCATTGCCAGACGGTTCCGTCCGAGCGGCGCAGCAGGTAGCCGGCGGCGGCCGCTTCGTCGAACAGCGGCGAGCGCTGTGCGATGTAGGGATTGATCCACACGCAGATCCGCAGGTCTTTGGCGTGCAGGCGCTGCAGCATGCCCTCCGGATCGGGGAAGACCCGCGGATCCCACTCGAAGTCGCACCAGTTGAACTCGCGCATCCAGAAGCAGTCGAAGTGGAAGACGCTCAAGGGCAGTTCGCGCTGCGCCATCGCGTCGACGAACGACGTGACCGTCGCCTCGTCGTAGTCGGTGGTGAAGCTGGTCGAGAGCCAGAGCCCGTACGACCAGGCGGGCACACGGGCGGGACGCCCGGTCAGGCGGGTGTAGCGCTCGAGCACGTCGGCGGGCGTCGGGCCGTCGATGATGAGGTAGTCGAGCGACTCGCCGGCCACCGAGAACTGCACGCGCTCGACGGCCTCCGACCCCACCTCGAACGAGACATGCCGCGACGAGTCGACCAGCACGCCGTATCCACGGTTGCTCAGGTAGAACGGCACGTTCTTGTACGCCTGCTCGCTCGAGGTGCCGCCGTCCGCGTTCCACACCTCGACAGACTGGCCGTTCTTCACCACCGGGCCGAAGCGCTCGCCGAGGCCGTAGATGAGCTCGCCCACTCCGAGTTCGAGCTGCTCGTGCAGGTACGTCGACCCCGGAGGGGGAGGCGAGCCGGTGCGCGCATTCGCCGGGATGCCGCGATCGACCTCGGCGTCGGCATCCAGCTTCAGATAGCCGACCGACTTGTGGCCCGAGCCGGTGAGCAGCCGGCCGTCGTGCCGGAATTCGAGGCTCCACGGCCCGCCGACCCGCACCCGTGCTTCGAGCGATCCGCTGCGCAGCACGCCCGCGTCGTCTGTGACGACCACCTCGGCCGCGCCCGGCTCCGCGCCGACCAGCTCGAAGCCGTCGCGCACGACCGAGCCGCGGTGGTGCTCGATGCGCACGCGCACCACGCCCTCCAGCGGCGAGCTCAGGGTGACCATGAGCACCGGCCGGTTGAGCACGTCTCCGCGGCGCTCGATCGCCTTGGTGGGCGCGGTGATCGAGAGCGTGCCGTCGCCGGCGACCAGGTCGCGCGCCTCCTGCGCGTACAACGCGTCGACGCCGGGCCGCAGTTGCCAGAATCCATCTGTGAACTTCATTTGACGGCTCCTGCCGTGATCCCGCGCGACAGGGTCCGCTGGAAGATCAGGAAGAACACCAGGGTCGGCAGCAGGCCCAGCAGGGCCGAGGCGCTCGTGGTGGTGACATCCATGATCTTGTCGCCCTGCAGCAGGCTGACCGCGACCGGCACGGTCTGGTTGTCGTTGCTGATCAGGAAGGTCAGCGGGATCAGGAACTCGTTCCAGGTCCAGATGAAGAAGAAGATGAGCATCACAGACAGGGTCGGGCGACTGATCGGCACGATCACCCGCCAGAGGATCTGCCAGCGGCTCGCGCCGTCGAGCGCGGCGGCCTCGAGGATGGTGGTCGGGAAGGTGCCGAACACCGACGACAGCAGATAGGTGCCGAAGGCGCTCTGGATCACCGTGAAGATGATGATCACCGCCCAGGTGGTGTCGTACAGATTCACCTGCTTGAACATGTAGTACAGCGGGTAGAGCAGCGCCTCCTGCGGAATGGTGTTGGCCAGCAGGAAGAGCACGAGGATCCAGGTGCGTCCCCTCACGCGTCCGATCCCGATCGCGAAGGCGTTCAGCACCGAGACCACCACCGCGAGCACCGCGACCGCCGTGCTGATGAAGAAGCTGTTCCACAGCTTCAGGGGGAAGTTCACGTAGTTCCAGAACTTCGCGAGCCCGTCGAAATACAGCCCCTTGGGCAGGCTGAGCGGGCCGGACGAGGCATAGTCGTTCGGCGACTTGAAGGAGTTGATCAGGATGATCAGGAACGGCACCGCGATCAGGAACGCGACGATGACGATGCCGATCAGCAGCACCCAGTCGGCCGCGGAGCGGCGCGCATGACGATGACGCAGCTTGAAGGTGCTCTCGGGGCGGGTGATCGCGGTCATCAGCGGTCCTGCTCCTCTGCGCGCTGCTGCGCCTTGATGAACGCGATGGTGAGCAGCACGATGACGACGGTGAGAGCGGTGGCGATGGTCGCGCCGTAGCCGACCTGCTGCACGTTGAAGAACTCGTTGTACGAGTAGTAGCTGGGCACGATGGTCGCGTTGCCGGGGCCGCCCCTGGTGAGGGTGAAGATCGGCCCGAACACCTTGAGCGCGGCGATCGTGCAGGTCAGGGTCACGACGAAGATCTCGGGACGGATGATGTGCACCGTGATCGAGCGGAACCGCTGGAACCAGCCGGCGCCATCGAGCTCGGCCGCTTCGTACAGCTCGGGATCGACCCGCTGCAGCGCCGCCATGAAGATCACGACCGGATAGCCGATCTGCACCCAGACCATGACGAACATGATGCTGAGCAGAGCCGTGCTCGGATCGCCGAGCCAGTTGTGCTTCAGCGAACCGAGCCCGACCGCCTGCAGCACCGTGTTCAGCGCCCCGTTCTGCGGGCGCAGGATCCAGCCGATCACGACGGCGCCGATGGCCGCCGGAAGCAGTTGCGGCAGGTAATAGGTCGCCCGCAGAAAGCTGGCCAACCGGGCGCCGAACTTCTTGCCGATCAGGTCGAACAGGATCGCGGCGACGACCAGGCCGAGCAGCGTCGGCACGATGACCATCGCCACGATCATCGCGATGCTGTTGAGGAACGACGTCCAGAAGTCGCGATCCTGCATCAGCCGCACCCAGTTGTCGCCGCCGACCCAGATCGGCGCGAGCACGCCGCGCCAGCTGGTGAAACTGAGGGAGACGTTCCAGATCAACGGGACGATGACGATGACCGTCAGCAGCACGCCGCCGGGCACGAGGTAGACCCAGAAGCTGCGCCCCCCAGTGGCGGGCAGCAGGCTGTCGAGCCTGCCGGTGCGCGGTACCGGCGCCTGGGCACCGGCGAGCGGGATGGTCACCATCGATCTATTTCCTTTCCAGCGGAACCCGGGGCTCCGCCACCAGCCGAGCCCCGGGTCTGACGACGTTCAGCCGGTGATCTGCTTCACGCCGTCGGCGTACTCGCTGCCCAACTCATCGAGTACGGCGCTCGGAGTCTCGCTGCCGTTGACCAGCTTCTGCAGCGCGGTGTTGATCTGGTCGTAGAAGCTCGGCGTCGGCCAGTCGGGGTAGAAGGCCAGGCCGTCCTGTCCGGTGAGCGTGTTGAAGTTGTCGATGAGCTCCTTGCTCTTGGCGTCGGTGATCGCCGACGCCTCGGCCGCGACGGGGATGCCGCCGTTGTTGCCCATCAGGTTCTGGATCTTCTTGCTCATCGTGATGTCGATGAACTTGTAGGCCAGATCCTTGTTCTTGGACTTTGCGGGCACGACCCACAGGTTGCCGGACGATCCGGGCGAGAGCTTCGCACCGGGGAACAGGAAGGTGCCCCACTGGAAGTTCTTGATGCCCGCGGTGAAGGTGCCGTACCACCAGCTTCCCGAGTAGAACATCGGCGAGCTTCCGCCCTGGAAGGCGTCGCCGGCATCCTGGGCCTTGATGCCCGTCGCGTCCTTGCTGATGTAGCCCTTGTCGACCCAGTCCTTGACCGTCTGGGTCGCGAAGGTGAAGTCGCTGTCGTGGAAGCTCACCTTGCCCGCGTAGGTCTGGTAGTCGTTCACCCAGCCCCGGTCGGCATGCAGGAGCGCGAGCTGGTACCAGAGCTGCCCGAGCGGGTACTCGACCGCAGACTCCGAGAGCGGGGTGATGCCCGCCTTCTTGAAGGTGGCGAGCGCGTCCTCGAGTTCTGAGAAGGTGGTCGGCACCTTGACGCCGTACTTGTCGAACTCGTCCTTGTTGTAATACATCATGACGAACTCGCCGTAGTTCGGGATGCCGTAGAAGCTCCCGCTGCCCATGATGCCCTTGGCGTTGTACTTGGCGGTCGTCTGCAGCGACGAGCTCAGGTCCTTGTCCCAGCCGTATGCCTTCACGGCGGGGTCCAGATTCGTGAGCAGGCCCTCGGTCGAGAGCAGTCCGGCCGTGGCGTTGCCCTTGTTGTACTCCATGATGTCGGGCGCGGAGTTCGAGTTGAGCACCTGGCTGGCGGTCGACTGGATCTGCTCGAAGCTCTTCGCCTCGAACTTCACCTTCGCGCCGGTCTCCTTCTCGAACTCGGTGATGGCCGCCTTCCAGGCGATGCCCATCGCGCTGGTGTCGCCTTCGTAGTCCCAGAGGGTCAGGGTCTTGCCCGCGCCGGCCGGCTTGGTGTTGATCGTCGACGAGCTGGTGCCGCCGCCGCCGGAACAGCCGGCAAGCAGGGCCGTCGCCACGACGAGCGCAGCGCCGGTGGCGATGAAACGTGAACGCATCTCTCTCTCCTTTGATGAGAATCCGGTGCAAGACGCTCCTCGACGGAGCACGTGCGGATACATGATCAGCGCAGCCCCGCCATTTTGTCAAGCGCTGCAACAAAATCAATCCGGAGGGAGCCGGAGTCAGACCAGGTCCCTCATCGCCGACACGGCGGCGCCGCGGGCGTAGTCCGAGAAACTGAACGGGGGCAGCTCGATGACGACCGACGACGGATCGACGTGCTCGAGCTGGGCGGTCAGGCCGCGCTGCAGGGCGGCCGGCGCGAGCCCGACCATGTCGACGCCTTCGCCCGTGACCAGCACTTTGTCTGGATCGGCCGTGTTCACCGCCGTGCCGATCACCACACCGAGCGCCTCGGCCGCGAGCTCGAAGGCGCGCAGGGCAGCCGGCTCGCCGGAGCGGGCGCGCTCCAGCACGACGGGGTAGTCGATCTCGTCGGCTCCTGCGTTGAAACAGATCGCGCCCATGGTCACGAAACTGTGGATGCAGTCGACGTGACCGAGCTCGCACGCGCGGCCGACGGCATCCAGCCGGGAGTGCCCGACGTGCCCCGAGCGGCCGTGCGCCCCGACGTGGACCTCGTCCTGCACCACGATCCCCGCACCGATACCGGCGCCCAGGCCGTAGACGACCAGGGTCTCGGCGCCGACTCCCGCGCCGAACCAGTGGTGCCCGGCCGTCAGCGCCACGACGTCGTTGCTGACCGTGACCGGCACCGAGACCTGCTCTCCGACGAGAGCGCGCAACGGCGTGCTGCTCCACCCGAGGAAGTTCGAGCGCTCGACGAGCTGCACGCCGTCGCGATCCATGACATCGCCGGCCAGGCACACGCCCAATGCGCCCGCCAGGTCGACATCGGCCAGCATCCGATTGGCGACCGACGCGATCTGCTCGGCCACGGCCGCCGGTTCGGTGGAGCGCAGCGGCTCGTCGTGCGAGGCGACAACCGTCGCGCTCAGGTCGGTCACCACGGCATACAGGTCGGTGCCGGTCAGCTTGACCCCGGCGAAGTGAGCGGCGCTCGGCCTGATGTGCACCAGCTCGGACGGGCGGCCCCGCGTCGCGCTGTGCTGCACCGCCCCCTCGGCCACCAGGCCCAGGTCGATCAGCTCGCGGGTGATCCTGCTCAGGCTCGCTCGAGACACCTCGTGCCGCCGTGCGAGCTCCACCCGCGACCGGCCGCCGTGCACGATCAGATCTCTCAGCACCCGGCGCTGCCCGTCGTACATCGTCGGCCAGCCGACGCCACGAGCACTCTCCGAAGTCACACAGCCGAGACTAGCCGCGCGTCCGGGCGCGGCCCGCCTCAGCGCGCGAGCGACTCGGCAGGCAGGTCGAACCAGCGCAGGTGCTCGAAGTCGGCACTCAAGCGCTCGTCGGCGAGATGCGGCATGACCCCGTCGACCGCCGGGTCGGGCAGCGACGACAGCAGGGCGCGCGCCTCGGCCAGGTAGCCGGCGAGGGCCGACTCGGGGGCGCGGTCGGCACGTCGTGGATAGTTCAGCGCGCCGTCCGGCCCGTATGACAGCTGCGCGAGCCGCAGCGGCGGTTCGACCAGTCCGCGCTCGTGGCGCCACAGCCCGGTGTCGGGCGAGAATCGGTACTGCGGAAGCAGCTTGTGGCCCTGGTCGGCGATCAGCGAGACGGCATCCAGGATGTAGCGGAACACCTCGTCGCTGATGAAGTAGTTGAAGCTGACCCGCACCCAGCCGGGCTTGATGCCCTCGCATCCACCCGCGATCTGGCGCTCGAACTCGTGCGAGCGCTCGAGGTCGATGCCGAGCAGGCGATGTCCGTATGGGCCGGCGCAGGAGCATCCGCCTCGGGCCTGGATGCCGAACAGGTCGTTGAGGATCGCGACGACCACGTTGTGGTGCAGGTACCGCCCGCCCGGCCGCTTGATCACGAACGACACGATCGAGAGCCGGTCGGCGGTCGGGCTTCCGAGGATCTGGATCGAGGGATGAGCCGCCCACTCGGTCATCGCCCGCGCGAGAAAGTCGTGCTCGCGCGCCTGGATCGTGTCGACCCCCACGGCGTCTTTGAGCGCGAACACCAGGCCGGCGCGGATCGACTCGATGATCGCCGGCGTTCCCGCCTCTTCGCGATGGGCGGCGTCGGTGATGTACCGGTGCTCGAGCGGATTGACGTAGGCGACGGTGCCGCCGCCCACCTCGTCGGGCACCGCGTTGGTCAGCAGTCGCCTGCTCACGACGAGCACGCCCGGCGTTCCCGGCCCGCCGATGAACTTATGCGGCGAGAGGAATATGGCGTCCTCATTCGATGCGTCGATGTCGACATACGGGCCCGCGGCGGCGTAATCCCAGAAGGCAAGGGCTCCGTGCTCGTGCAGCACCCGGGTGATGGCGGCCGTGTCGGTCAGGATGCCGGTGACGTTGCTCGCCGCGCTGAACGATCCGATCTTGAGCGGCCGATCTGCGTAGCGCTCGAGCTCGGATGCGAGGCTGCCGACGTCGACGTGCCCGTCTGCGTCTTCGTGGATCGTCACCACGTCGGCGATCGACTCGCGCCACGGCAGCTCGTTGCTGTGGTGCTCGTACGGCCCGATGAACACGACCGGCCGCTGCTGCGGCGGGATGTGCGCGGCCAGCCCGTACCGCTCATCGAGAGCCGAGGGGATGCGCAGCCCCAGGATCCCGACCAGCTTGTTGATCGCCCCCGTCGACCCGTTGCCGGTGAAGATCACCACCGTGTCGTCGGTACCGTGCACCGCCGCGTGGATGATCGCCCGGGCGTCTTCGCGCAGGCGCGTCGTCTGCAGCCCGGTGCCGCTCGACTCGGAGTGGGTGTTCGCGTAGCGCGGCAGCACCTCGTCGCGCACGAAGTCCTCGATGAAGCTCAGGGCGCGGCCGCTGGCGGTGTAGTCGGCGTAGGTCACCCGGCGCGGACCGAACGGCCCGACCATCAGCTGGTCGTCGCCGATCACCGCATCGCGGATGCGCGCGAGGATCGGGACGTCATCGGCCATGACGAGAGGGTAGCCGCTGGTGCCACACTTGAGCCATGGCCCGTCACGCTCTCACCGTCGAAACGACGCGCGGTGCCGTGGTCGAGCTCGAGTCGCGGGTGAACGCGGTGGTCGTCGACAGGGGCGGCCGGGTCGCCGAGGCCTTCGGAGCCATCGATCGGCGGCTGCCACTGCGGTCGACGGCCAAGCCCTTGCAGGCGCTCGCGCTGGTCGAGTCGGGCGCGGCCGACGCGCTCGCAGTGTCCGCGATCGAGCTCACCTTGGCCTCCGCGAGCCACAACGGCGAAGACGGGCACGTGGCCGCCGTCGAGGGGTGGTTGGCTCGGCTGGGGCTGAGCGGATCCGAGCTGCAGTGCGGCGCCTCCCTGCCGTATTCGCGGGCCGTTGCCGACGACTACGTGGCGCACGGCGGCACTCCGCGGCGCATCCGCCACAACTGCTCGGGCAAGCACACCGGCTTCCTCGCGCTCGGCGCGCACCTCGGCGCAGATCCGGCCCGCTATCTGGAGCGCGACGGCGAGGTGCAGCGCGCGGCGCTCGCCCTGGTCGCCGACCGCTGCGGCATGGAGCTGGGCGACGACGACATCGTCGGCGATGGATGCGGCGCCCCCTGCCCCTGCGTCACCCTCGAGGCCGTCGCGCGCGGCTGGGCGACGCTGATGGATGACGCGAGCTCGAGCACGCGCATCCGCTCGGCCATCGCCGCTCACCCCTGGTACCTCGCGGGCACCGGCCGCTTCGACACCGCCATCGTGGAGTCGACCGACGGCCGCGTGCTCAGCAAGATCGGCGCCGACGGCATGCACGTGGCGATGGCGCCAGAACTCGGACTGGTCGTCGCGACCAAGGCCATCGACGGGTCGCGCATCGCGGCAGAGGAGGGTCTTGTGCATCTACTTGTGCGGAACGGAGCGCTGACCGCAGACGAGGCCGAGCGGCTGCCGCGCACGTCGGTGCTCGACGACGCGGGCCGCGTCGTCGGTTCCATCAGCGTCGGGACGATCGCAGTGAGCCGGTCATGAGCGCCCACGACGTCGAGCAGACAGAGGCCGCCCTGATCGCGCTCGACCTCGCGCGCCGGGGCGATTTCGCCGCCGTTCTCGCCATGTTCGCCCCGGCTCCCCAGCGCAGGCTCACCGCCGCGGCGATCGCCTCCGCGTGGCAGAGCAATGTCGGTCGGCACGGCGCCATCTGGAGCCTCGATCCGTCTGGCATCCATTCCGATTCGGGCGTGACCGAGGTGTCGGTCGTGCTGCGCACCGCGTCGACCGATCTGCAGTCCGTCGTGTCACTGGATCGCCGAGGGCGACTGCTCAATCTTCAGGTGACGCCCATTGCGGTGCCGTGGCATCATCCCGAGTACGCCGCCCCGGATTCCTTCGACGAGTTCGAGGTGGTGCTCGGCGACCGTCCGCTGGCCGTGGGCGGCACGCTCAGCGTGCCACGGGCGGCTGCGGGCGGAGCGTCGGGCCGGGTGCCTGCCGTGGTCCTGCTCGGCGGGGGCGGCCCCTTCGACCGCGACATGACCATGGGCAACAACCGGATCGGCAAAGACCTGGCCTGGGGCCTGGCCAGCCGCGGTATCGCCGTGCTGCGGTTCGACAAGCCGAGTCAGGCGCATCCCGACCTGGTCGCCCGGAGTGGAGGCATCACCCCGACCGACGAGTACCTGCCGTTCGGCGCCGCGGCGGTCGATCTGCTCAGGGGCCATCCAGCAGTCGACGCCTCGCGCATCGTCATCGTCGGCCACAGCATGGGCGGCTCGTACGCTCCACGTGTCGCGGCCGCCCGGCCGGAGGTCTCGGGCTTGGTCCTGCTCGCCGCAGAGGCGCAGCCGATGAATCGGGCAGCGGTCCGCGTGATGAATTACCTGGCCGACCTCGACCCGACCTCGCAGGCCCTCCGCACCGCGGCGACCACGATGGCGACGCTCGCCGCGAACGTCGACAGTCCTCAACTGTCGAGACGGACCGACCCCCGCACGCTGCCATTCGGATACTCCGGCGCGTACTGGCTCGATGTGCGCGACTACGACCCGATCCGAACCGCCGCCGAGGCCGGCAGGCCCATGCTCATCCTGCAGGGCGGCCGCGACTACCAGGTCACCGTGAGCGACGATCTCGCGCTCTGGCGCGCCGCGTTCGACGGCTGGGACGACGTCAGCATCCGCGTCTACGAGGCCGACGATCATCTGTTCTTCGCCGGCACCGGCCGCTCGACACCGGCCTCCTACGAGCCCCGCCAGCACGTCGATGAGTCGGTGGTCGCCGACATCGCCGACTGGATCGCGCGGCCCCGGGTCGTCGCCGCAGGCGCCTGACGCGCCACCATACTGATCCGATGGCGACCCGTTCCTTCGAACTCACGACGACGGTGCCCGTGGCGCCCGAGGCGGCCATCGACTTCCTGGTCGACCTGGCGCGCCATCACGGGCTGCACCCCTACGTGGTCTCGGCCGAGGTCGTCGCCGCCGGAGAGGACGAGGCCGGCACCTGGCAGGACTGGCGCGTCGTCGAGCGCCCGCGCCTGGGCCCGCTCCGCTACACGATCCGCTTTCCGGCCCGCATGACCCGCACCTCGCCGGCCTCGATGCGGGGCGACGTGACGGCGGCACCGGGATGCACCCTGGTCACCACCACGCGCGCCTCGGGCTCGGCCGCCTCCGCCACGCTGCACGAGACCACGGTCGTGAGCGCCCCGCTCCCCCTCGTCGGATACATGACGCGGCAGGCCCGGCTCGCCCACGCCCGGACCTTCTCGCTGCTGCCGAGCGAGCTGGCCGACCGATGACCGCGACGCCGTTCGCTGAGCGCTACGGGCCCTATGCCCTGGTGGCCGGCGCCTCGGAGGGGCTGGGCGCGGCGTTCGCCGACGGCATCGCGCGCCGCGGCGTCAACCTGGTGCTGCTCGCGCGCCGCGAGGATCAGCTGGCCGCGACGGCTGCCCGCGTGAAGCAGACCCATGGCGTCGACGCCGTCACCGTGGTCGCCGACCTGGCCGACATCGACGCGGTGATCGCACGCCTGCGCGCGCTCGACCTGCCGATCGGACTCCTGGTCTACGACGCGGCCTTCGCCCCCATCGGCCCCTTCGAACACGCCACCGAGCAGCAGCTGGCTCAGGCCGCGGCCGTGAACGTGCGGGGTCCGCTGCTGCTCGCGAAGGCGCTGTCCGCGCCGATGATCGCGCGCGGCCGCGGAGGCATCGTGCTGATGTCGTCCCTCGCCGGATCGCAGGGCAGCCCGAACATCGCGGCCTACGCGGCCACCAAGGCCTTCAACACGACACTGGCCGAGGGCCTCTGGAAGGAGCTGAAACCTCGGGGAGTCGACGTGCTCGCCTGCGTCGCCGGCGCCATCCTCACTCCCGGCTACCAGCAGGCCGAGGGCTCGAAGCCCGCACCGGGAACCCTCGCACCCGAGCAGGTCGCCGAGCAGGCACTGAACGCGCTGGGGCACGGCCCGATCGTCATCCCTGGAGCCGTCAACAAGGTCGGACGCTTCGTGCTCGCCCGACTGCTCACCAGACGCGCGGCCATCGCCCTCATGTCCAAGAACACCGGAGGCCTGTCATGACCATCGTTCTGGGTCTGATCACCCCGCTGATCGCGTATGCCGTGATCACGTTGCTGCACGTCGTCATTCCCGCGCGGCGGAGGCCCGGGTACGTGACCGGGCCGACCGGGCGGGTGCTGAACTACCGCACCAACGGGCGGTACGTGCTCGCGGCGAGCGTGATCCTGTGGTTCCTGCTCGGGTACTTCCGGCTGGTTCCGTTCACCTGGTTGTACGAGACGCGCTGGTGGGGGCTGATCGGCGCGGTGGTCATCGGACTGGTGTTCTCGTTCGTCATCTTGCTGCGGCATCCCTCGACCGGCAAGGGCTTCGGCGCCGACCTGTGGTTCGGCCGGGCGAAAGACGTGCAGCTGCGTGACGGCTTCGTGGACGCCAAGGTCTGGCTGTACCTGGTCGGCGCCGTGATGCTGCAGCTCAACGTGCTGTCGTTCGCGGCGTTCCACCTCGAGTCGGTGAAGAGCATCAACCCGGGATTCTTGCTCGGCTGCGCCATGCTGACCTGGTTCTGCTGCGAGTACTTGATCTTCGAGCGCATCCATCTCTGGACATACGACTTCATCGCCGAGCGGGTCGGCTTCAAGCTCGGGTTCGGGTGCCTGGCGTTCTACCCGTACTTCTATTCGGTCGCGCTCTGGTTCACCGCGGATCTGCCGAACCCGGGCGTGCCGGTCTGGGTCACGATCCTGTTCGGCGTGCTCTTCCTCTGCGGGTGGGTGCTGACGCGCGGCGCGAACATGCAGAAGTTCTTCTTCAAGACCGCGCCCCAGCGGAAGTTCCTGTGGCTGGCGCCCCAGGCCATCAGCGACGGCGACCACAGCCTGCTTGTCAACGGTTTCTGGGGCGTCAGCAGGCACGTCAACTACCTGGGAGAGATCATCCAGGCGGTCGCCATCGCCCTGGCGCCCGGGTACTTCGGGGTCTGGATGGTGTGGCTGTATCCGCTGTATTACATCGCGCTCTTCATCAGCCGCCAGGCCGACGACGACAAGGTGTGCCGGGCCAAGTACGGACCGCTGTGGGACGAGTACACAGCGAAGGTGCCGTCGAGGATCGTGCCGCACCTCTATTGAGGCGTTGTCCGATCACGGCAGACTCGTTCGTGGTCCTGGTGAGTGGCCGCCCACGAGGGGCGCCCCGGATGGGAGATGATCCGCGATGCAGTACATGATGTCGGTCTACGGCGGGCCCGAGCTGACCGAGTTGGGCAACTACCCAGACAAGGCGACGATGGCGCAGGCCATGGCCGACACCGGCGCATTCAACGATCGGCTGCAGGCCGCCGGTCATTTCGTCTACGCCAACGGCCTCGCGTCGGCGGCCTCGGCGACCGTGGTCGACGGTCAGGTCGATCCGCCGGTGGTCACCGACGGGCCCTACCTGGAGTCCAAGGAGTACCTCGGCGGCTTCTGGATCATCGAAGCCACCGACCTCGACCAGGCGCTCGCGCTCGCGGCCGAGGGCTCGAAGGCCTGCCGCGGAAAGGTCGAAGTGCGGCCCTTCCAGGCCTACGAACCGCAGGGATGAGCGAACCCGGCATCGCAGCGCACGTCGCCGTCGCGATCACCCGCGCCCATCAGAACGAGTGGGCGCGGGTGGTCGCCTCGCTCACCAAGCGATTCCGCGACCTCGACATCGCCGAAGAGGCGGCCGCCGAGGCATTCGCGACGGCGGTCGAGCGGTGGCCGGCCGATGGCATCCCGCCGAACCCCGGTGGGTGGCTGACCACGACGGCGGCGCGCAAGGCCATCGACAGGATCCGGCGCGAGAAGAAGCGCGACGACAAGTACCGGGAGGCGATGCTGGTGCTCGACGACGAACCCCTCGAGCCGCTCGGCGCCATCGATGACGAGCGACTGCGGCTGCTCTTCACCTGCTGCCACCCGGCGCTCGCGATGGAGGCCAGGGTCGCCCTGACCCTGCGCATGGTCGGCGGGCTGACCGTGGCCGAGATCGCCCGGGCGTTCCTGGTGAACGAGAGCGCGATGGCGCGCAGGATCACGCGGGCCAAAGACAAGATCCGCGAGGCGCGCATCCCGTTCCGGATGCCCGCCGCGGCCGATCTGCCCGTCCGCGTCGACGGCGTGCTCACCGTGCTGTTCCTGGTCTTCAACGAGGGCTACCTCGCGACCGGACCCGGCACCGACCCGGTGCGCGCCGACCTGACCGCCGAGGCGATCCGGCTCACCCGGCTGATCCGCGCGCTGCTGCCCGAAGGTTCGCCGAGCAGTGGCGAGGTGACCGGGATGCTGGCGCTCATGCTCCTCACCGAAGCGCGCCGTGCGGCTCGCGTGTCGTCGAGCGGCGAACTCGTCACCCTCGACGAGCAGGATCGCGGCGCCTGGGATGCCGCGCTCGTGCGCGAGGGTCACGAGTTGGTCCGCTCGCGGGTGCTCTGGGGCGAGACATCCGGCGAGGCATCCGGCGAGGCATCCAGCGAGGCGCCCGGCCGGTACCAGCTGCTCGCGGCCATCAACGCGGTGCACACCTCGGCGCGCGATATCCGTGACACCGACTGGCCGCAGATCGTCGCGCTCTACGATCAGCTCGTCACGATCGACCCCTCGCCGGTGGTCGCGCTCAACCGCGCCATCGCGGTGGCGGAGGTCGACGGACCGGACGTGGCCCTGGCATCCGTCGATCGCCTGGGCGCCGCGCTCGACGGATATCACGCATACCACGCGACGCGCGCCGACCTGCTCAGGCGCCTGGGCCGCAGCCCCGAGTCGCGCGCGGCCTACGACCGCGCCATCGAGCTGGCGGGCAACACCGCGGAGGCCGCCTACCTGAGTCGGCGGCGCGACCAGCTCGGCTGAGCGAACCCGGCGGGTGCTCCATTGCGCCATTTCAGTTCGCGCCGAATTGCGTCCGAACTGAAATGCGCCGCCAGAAGCCCCGCCGCCCGAGCCGACGGGTCGGCACATCGCACGAGCCCGCCGACCGGGTCCCCTCGACGCACGCAGAGGTGCGGCGCCGACCAGCCCGCCTTCTGGGATAGGTTCCTGGCAGAACCGTCCCGATCCAGAAGGACACCCGTGCTTCACGCCACTCTCACGATCGACAACGCTCGCGTCATCGGCCCGATCAACCGCCGTCTGTTCGGCTCGTTCGTGGAGCACCTCGGCCGCTCGGTCTACGACGGGCTGTACGAGCCCGGGCATCCGACCGCGGATGCCGAGGGGTTCCGGCAGGACGTCATCGAGCTGGTGAAAGAGCTCGGCGTCACGGCGATCCGCTACCCGGGCGGCAACTTCGTCTCGGGGTTCCGCTGGGAGGACAGCGTCGGCCCGCGGGAGCACCGCCCGACACGCCTCGACCTGGCATGGCACTCGACCGAGACCAACCAGGTCGGGCTGCACGAGTTCTCGCGGTGGCTCGAGCTGATCGGCAGCGAGCTGATGCTCGCGATCAATCTGGGGACCCGCGGAGTCCAGGAGGCACTGGATCTGCTCGAATACGCGAACCTGCCCGGCGGCACGACGCTGTCCGAGCAGCGCGCGGCCAACGGACGACCCGATCCCTTCGCCGTCTCGATGTGGTGCCTCGGCAACGAGATGGACGGCCCGTGGCAGCTCGGCCACCGCTCGGCAGACGACTACGGCAAGGTCGCGGCCCAGACCGCGCGGGCGATGCGGATGTTCGACCCGAACCTCGAGCTCGTGGTCTGCGGCTCGTCCGGCAGCTCGATGCCGACCTTCGGCGAGTGGGAGCGGGTCGTGCTGACCCACAGCTACGACGAGGTCGATTACATCTCGTGCCACGCCTACTACCACGACCGCGGCGACCGCCCCAGCTTCCTGGCCTCCGGCATCGACATGGACCGCTTCATCGAATCGGTGGTCGCCACCGCCGATCAGGTGAAGGCGGCGCGGCAGAGCACGAAGACCATCAACATCTCGTTCGACGAGTGGAACATCTGGGACGTCGACCGCTTCGAGCAGGTCGACAAGATCGAGGGCATCGACAACTGGCCGATCGCGCCCCGGCTGCTCGAAGACGTCTACACCGTCACCGACGCGGTCGTGTTCGGCAGCCTGCTGATCTCGCTGCTGAAGCACGCCGACCGGGTCACCAGTGCATCCCTGGCGCAGCTCGTGAACGTGATCGCCCCGATCATGACCGAACCGGGTGGCGCCGCGTGGCGTCAGACCACCTTCTTCCCGTTCGCCGCGACCTCGGCGCACGCCCGCGGCCGCGCCGTCGCCGCAGCGGTCGATGCGCCGAGCTACTCGACGGCGGAGTACGGCGACGTGCCGGTCATCGACGCGGTCGCCGCCTTCGATGCGGATGCCGGCACCACCGCGATCTTCGTGGTGAACCGCGGCGAGGAGGCGGTCCGCCTCGATCTCGAGCTCGGGCGCCGGGTCGAATCCCTCAGCGCGCGGACGCTGAGCGACAGCGACCCGAACGCCACCAACACGCTCGCGGCGCCCGACCGCGTCGGCCTGACGGTGAACGACACGCTCTCGGTCGACGGGGAGACAGGGTCAGCAGGCACGTCGGGTTCGATCACCTTGCCGCCCATCTCGTGGACCGTGATCACCGGCATTACTGCAACTTGACAGTTGCAGTTCGGGCGGTCAATAATGCAACCACAGAGTTGCACTATTGTCGCGAAAGGACCACCATCATGAGCATGACCGTCAACGACCCCTCGACCATCGACGCCGACGCGTTCACCGTGCGCCGCACCGTCACGATCGCCGCCTCGGCGGACAAGGTGTGGGCCGCGGTGACGCGCCCCGAGCTGATCACGCAGTGGTTCGGCAACGTCGCCCAGTTCGACCGGCTCGAGGCCGGCGCCGAGGGCGAGTTCGGATTCGAGGGCTACGGCCGTTTCCCGATCCGCATCGAAGAGGTCGACGCCCCGCACGCGATCGCATACCGCTGGGGCAACGAGAACGCCACCCCGACCGATCTGGACGCGCACTCCACCGTGTTCCGCTTCACGCTCGAGCCGCTCGACGGCGGCTCGGCAACCCGGCTCACCGTCGTCGAGTCCGGCTTCGACCAGCTGAAGGATCCGGCCGCGGCCATGGAGAGCAATCGCGGCGGCTGGGATTCGGAGCTCGATGAGCTGGTCGCCTTCGTGGAGGGCTCTGCGTGAGTTCCGACCAGACGAATGCTGCCGTCGACACCGAGCTGGTCGCCGTGTTCGCCGCGCTGGCGGATGAGACGCGCTGGTCGATCCTGGTCGCGCTCGGCGAGGGGGATGCCTCGGCATCCGCCCTCGCCGGGCGCCTTCCGGTCTCGCGTCAGGCGATCGCCAAGCACCTCGCCGTGCTGCAGGGCGCGGGCCTGGTCGAGCCGGTGCGGGTCGGACGCGAGGTGCGGTTTCGCGCCCTCGGCTCTGCGCTCGGCGACACCGCCCGCCGGCTCGACGTCATCGGGGCGGAATGGGATCGCCGGCTGGCCGCGATCAAGCGGATCGCAGAGGCGATGGAGGAGTCGCCTGCAGCGAAGCCGGTCAGGTGACCGGCGTGCCGCTGGCGAAGCCCACGATCAGCACGGCGGCGAGCGAGACCGCAGCGATGGTCAGCATCCCGATGGCCAGCAGGCCGAGGCGGCGGCGCAGGCGCGGCACCGGCACGGCGAACCGCACAACGACCATCCCGGCGTAGAGCACGACGTCGACGATCGCGGCGGCCAGCGGCACGCCCCGCGGCGGCAGACCCGCGATGGTCTGCGGGATCAGCACGGCGAGCGCGACCGCCGCGAACAGGCCGCCGACCACGAGCCAGATGTTTCCGGTCGAGAAGGTCAGCGACGGCTGCTCGGTGACCTTGGTCTCGTCGCGCGGGGGTGGCTGGTCTTCCATACTCCATGATGCACCCTCCCGCGGGGGCTTAGCGATGTATCGTTAGCTATCGTTGGATCGCGAGAGAGGACACCATCATGAGTTCGTCATCCACATACGGCTTCGACCTGCGAGAGGCCGTCGACAGTCTGCGCGACGCGTTCGGCCCCGCGTTCGCGGAGCGGATGGGCGGCCGCATGGGCGGCCGCATGGGCCGCGGCGACATCCGCACGGCCGTTCTGGTCGAGCTGGCCGAGGAGCCGATGCACGGCTACCAGCTGATCCAGGCGATCGAGACGCGCTCGGGCGGCACCTGGAAGCCGAGCCCCGGCTCGGTCTATCCGACCCTCCAACTGCTGGTCGACGAGGGCCTGGCCACCGCCACGCAAGACGGCGAGCGCAAGGTCTACGCCCTGACGGATGCCGGCAAGGAGGCCGCCGCCGAGTTCACGGCCGCGCCGCATCCCTCCGAGTCGCGCCGCGGCTGGGACTCGGAGCGCGCCGCCCTGCCCAAGGCCGGAGCCAAGCTCGCGCAGGCCCTCGGGCAGGTCGCGAGCAGCGGAAGCAAGGAGCAGCACGAGCGGGCCGTCGCGATCATCGACGACGCCCGCCGCAAGCTCTACGCGATCCTCGCCGAGGAGTGAGCGCCACAAGCAGGGTTTTCCGCGCGCGCTACCGCAGGATCATGCGCTTCGCCGCGCGCGCCTTCGCCCAGGCCTGGTGGTTCGAGCTGGTCCTGCCGCGCATCGGGCTCGGCGGCCTGGCCGCGCGCGGGCGCCCGGCGCGCCTGAAGAAGCTCGCGCGGCGCTTCCACGACCTCGCGGTCGACCTGGGCGGCCTGATGATCAAGGTCGGCCAGTTCATGTCGTCGCGCCTCGACATCCTGCCGCCAGAGATCACCGACGAGCTCGAGGGGCTGCAAGACGAGGTGGCGGCCGAGCCGTTCGCCGGCATCCAGCAGGCGATCGAAGCCGAGCTGGGCATCCCGCTGGCGCTCGCCTACGAGTCGTTCGACGAGCGGCCGATCGCCGCGGCATCGCTCGGTCAGGCGCACCGGGCCCGCCTGACGCCGGCCCTCGCCGCCGACCTGGGCTTCGCCGATGTCGTGGTCAAGGTGCAGCGCCCGGGCATCGATCGAGTGATCGCGGTCGACCTCGCGGCGCTTCGCCGGGTGAGCCAGTGGGTGTCGCGCATCCGCCTGGTGAGCCGCCGGGTCGACGCACCCGCCCTGGTCGAGGAGTTCGCCGCGACCAGCCACGAAGAGATCGACTACCTGCACGAGGCCGCGAACGCCGAGCATTTCGCAGCCGACTTCGCGGGCGATCCTGCGGTGTCGGCACCGGTCGTCGCCTGGGAGCGCACCTCGCTGCGCGTGCTCACGCTGAGCGACGTGACCGCCATCAAGATCACGGATGCCGCGGCTCTCGTCGCCGCCGGCATCGACCCCGCCGCGGTCGCCATGGCCCTCGCGCGAGCGACGTTCCAGCAGATCTTCGTCGCCGGCTTCTTCCATGCCGACCCGCACCCCGGCAACATCTTCGTGACGCCCGACACGTCCGAAGCCAGCCCCGCGTGGCACCTCACCTACGTCGACTTCGGCATGATGGGCTCGATCTCGGACTCGCTGCGAGACGGCCTGCGCGACTTCATCCTCGCTGCGGTCGGCCGCGACAGCCGCGGACTGGTCCGCTCGCTCGAACGCCTCGGCGTGCTGCTCTCGGCCGCAGACACCGACGAGCTCGAGCGCGCGATGACCACCCTGTTCGACCGCTTCGGCGGCATGGGAATCGCCGAACTGCAGCGCGTCGATCAGCGCGAGCTCGAGGCCTTCGCCCGCCAGTTCGGCGAGACGATCCGCTCGCTGCCGTTCCAGCTGCCCGAGAACTTCCTGCTGCTCATCCGCACCATCTCGCTCATCTCGGGCGTGACCAGTGCCCTCGACAAGGACTTCAACATGTGGGATGCCGTCGAGCCCTTCGCCCGCGACGTCCTGTCATCGGGCGGCGCGAGCGCGTTGCGCGAGCTGCCGCAGAAGGCGCTCTCGTACGCGACCACCCTGGCCGGCCTCCCCCGCCGCCTCGACGACCTCGTGCAGCGCATCGAACGCGGCCAGGTCGCCGTGCAGACGCCGCAGATCGACCGCCGCCTGCGCTCGCTGGAGCGCGCCGCGGGCCGGCTGGTCTCGGCGATCGTGTTCGCCGGGCTCCTGTTCGCGGGGGTGTTCGTGCTGCCGACCGTGCCGTGGCTCGGCGTGACGCTGATGGGGGTCGCGGCGGTGCCGCTGGTGCACGTGCTGGTGACCTGGCGCAGCCGATGACCGCCCGGCTCAGGCTGCATCCCCCGCTGGTGGTGCTCTTCTGGGTCGTGATCGTGGACTATCTGGCACAGCTCCCGTACTACCTGGTGAACTACTACCTTCCGCACCACTCGGCGCCGACGATCAGTTCGATCGTGCTCCTGGGGCTCACGCTCGCCTGGTTCCTGATCGGGTACTTCACCATCCGGCGTCGCCCATTCGGCTACTGGGTGCTACTGAGCTTCTTGGTGGCGGAGGGCCTGTTCTACCTCAGAACACTGCTGGACGGAGCGGCCGGGTACCAACTCGCCAACCCCGACGCGGTGATCAAGACCGTGTTCATCATCGGATATGTCACGGGGGTCGTCTCGCTCGTCTACGCGGGTTTCCTGGTGGTGTTCCGCTCCCGTTTTCATGTCAATGTGATTGACACGAAATAGATCCGGCCGCTACCGTCGGGCCATGAGTCCCCGCAGCTACACCATGTCGGCACGCGCCGCCGCGGCCGCCGAGACGCGTGACCGCCTTCTCGATGCGACGATCGCGATCGCCCTCGAGACCCAGCGCCTCGACTTCTCGCTCGACCAGGTCGCCGAGCGCGCCGGCCGGAGCGTCCAGACGATCCTGCGCCGCTTCGGGTCGCGCGACGGCTTGGTGCAGCAGGCCGTTGAACGCGGCAGCGCGCGCGTCGCGGCCGAGCGCCGACCGGCGGAGCGGGGGGACATCCCGGGTGCCCTGTCCCTGCTCATGGAGCACTACGAGCAGTGGGGCGCGTTCATGCTGCGTCTGCTCGCCCAGGAGGACGACCCGGATGCCGGCGGCATCACAGCGGGCGGCCGGCTGCTGCACCGCGAGTGGGTGACCGAGGTCTTCTCGCCCGGCTCCGTCGAGCTCACCGATCTGCTGGTGGTGGCCACCGACCTCTCCACCTGGAAGCTGCTGCGCCTCGACCGCGGGCTCTCTCCTGCCGAGGTGCTGTCGCGTGTCACCGCGCTGACGGATGCCGTGCTGGCGCGTGCCGGCGTCATCACCCCAGGAGCGCGCGCATGACCGGCATCCTGTTCGTCACCTGGGACGGCGGCGGCAACCTGCCGCCCGCCCTCGGGATCGCGCGCGCCCTCTCTGGTCGAGGCGACCGGGTGCGCGTGCTCGGCCACGCCATCCAGCAGAAGGCGATCGAGGCGGCGGGCCTTGAGTTCCACCCGATCGTTCAGGGGCGCGACTACGTGTCGGCGAAGCCGCGCGGCACGGTCGACGGGGTGCTCGGGCTGGTCGCCCTGTTCGCCGACCGCGGCATCGCCGCCGACGCGCGCGAACTGCTCGCCGCGGAGCCCGCCGACCTGATCGTGGTCGACTGCCTGCTGTGGGGCGCGACCGGCGCGCTGATCGACACCGGCATCCCCGTCGCGTCGCTGGTGCACAGCCGCGCCGACTTCTTCGACCGCAACGCGCGCGGCCCGCTGGGGATGCTCGCGCGGCTGCGCGGCGCCGATCCGCTGGCCTCGCGCCGGGCCGCCATGCGGCTGATCACGACCCGCGCCGATTTCGAGCCGCCGCGCGCCGATCCTGCGACCAATCCGCACACCGGATTCGTCTGGCAGGGCACCCCGGTCGCGGCGAGCCCGCAGGCGGTTCCCGAGGTGCTCGTGAGCTTCAGCACCACGAGCTTTCCCGGGCAGGCGACGGCGCTCCAGCGGGTTCTCGATGCTCTCGCCGACGAGAACGTGCACGTGACCGTCACCTCGGGCGCCGTCGACCCGGGCGTGCTGCGGGCCCCGCCGAACGCGCGCATCGTGCGCTCCCAGAGTCACGCCGAGCTGCTGCCCCGCACCTCGCTCGTCATCGGCCACGGGGGGCACGCGACCACGGCGCGGGCGCTGGGCCACGGCATCCCGGTGCTGGTGATGCCGATGCATCCGCTGATGGATCAGCCCGCGATCGGCCGCGCGGTCGAGGCGCTGGGCGCCGGAATGCTGCTGCCGAAGTCGGCGGGCCCGGCCCGCATCCGCGCCGCCGTCCGCCGGTTGCTCACCGACGAGTCGGTGCGGGCCGCCGCGGCACGGATCGGTGTCGAGACGCGCGCCCGCGACGGAGCCGAGGTGGCGGCCAACCTCATCGCTCAGCTCGCCTGAACCCGCCGCCTCTCTGGACATCGCCTGGGCGTTCACCGACGCGCATCGGGGATGGTGTCTGATCGATCGATATGACCCCCGCACACCGTCCCCGCCGAGTCGCCCGCTCGGCGGGCAGCAG
>Ga0068855_100000364_pt1 | contig 56128 bp, 62 predicted proteins | sample KBSCornC52_FD_66592 | JGI IMG/M metagenome (GOLD analysis project Ga0068855, IMG submission 66592) | Corn rhizosphere microbial communities from Kellogg Biological Station, Michigan, USA - KBS Corn C5-2 | ecosystem: Host-associated > Plants > Roots > Rhizosphere > Soil ... | reverse complement strand
ATTGCTGGCATCCAGGAACGCCTAACGGCGTACCTGGACTTCTACAACACAAAGCGATTACACTTAGGATTAGCGTGCAGGACGCCTGCGGATATGTTGCAGAGGTAGTGAGTTAGTACGCAATATTACTTAAACTACGGGAACCACTATCTGATTGACATATAGATTTTTTTGTGCTATAAAGTAATGTAGTACATAAAATAAACAAAAAATAAAATACGTTAAGAAATAATCTTATAGCATGAAGAATCCCAACCACGGATCAAATCCTACTACAAAGGAATTCGACTTTAAACACCGAGAGAACCTAGTTCTTCCTTTTTTAAGTCCAGACGCGCTTCAAGAGCTTCGTAATGCACAACACAAACTTGTTCTTGATGCTCATCAAGGAATTTCACCATTCAATGTCGCAGCACTAGATCAGGCTACTCTAAATGCTTACGATCAATTCGATGATTTAGCGGATAAGTATCTGGCTGATTTTGATATAGCAGATAACGATCCTAACATTCCAAAATATAAAAAATACCTTAGTAACTTTGGTATTGACGCCATTGATGACCAGAAGTGGTTAGTCGGTGAGCTTGAACCGGACGGTACGAAAAAACCCGACGGCTCAGATAATATGAACTGGGTAAGTGGCAAGAAAAAAGCTACTGAAAAGTATGATGATTTTATTGATCAAATCTACGAAGATAACGATGCTCGTCCTGATTTACCGCCACCTCAAAAAACGCCAGAAGAGATAAAGGATATCGTTGATAACGATCCTACAATCAAAGCAGCGCGTACCAACGTCTCTAATTTGCGCGCACAATTAGCCAAGCTTTCGGCTAAACGTCAGGGAAAACTTTGGACCGGCGGAAAATTTAAGGCAGAATATGACGAAGTTCAGAGTAACTACCAAGAGGCGCTCAACGCGTTAGTAAAACTTGAATTAATCAAAGAAAAAGAAGCTGGCCTTGAAAGGGATGAGGACGCGGAGCGTCTTGATGCTGCATTTAAACTGGTGCAAGACTTCAAGAGTCTTCAAGAACAATCAGTTGATATACTTAAAAACTCTCCAGTTGGTAAATTTGTAACTTGGATGACAAAAGGCGGTACATTCAAGAGAATCCTAAAAGGCGCAACGCTTGGTGTGCTTGTCGGTGCAGCTGGCGCTGCTTTATCCGCTTTTACACTTGGTATAGGTGGTGGGGCAATTGCTGCCGGAGTTGCTACTGCCGCAACGCTATCTGGACGTTTTGCGCGTGGATATGCCACATTTGATAATAAAGATGGCCGTGGCATGGATGTGATTAACGCTGATGATGCCAACGGCACTTTCAATGTTGAAACGTTGAAGAACTCTGGGGCGGAAGGCAAAAAAGGCGAAGAGACGGTTGACTTAGTAGGTGAGCATTTGATGAATAAGTTCGAAGCTGATACGAAGGCTGAGCAACGTAAGCGTCGCAAATCTGTTGCAATAGCCATGGGTGTTGTTGTGGCAGGCTCATTACTTGCAGAAGGAGCTAACCTTGGCATTGATGCGTTTACGCACCATATTGGTGGCGCTCATAGTCTTCTTTTTGGCAGTCAGGACGCACATGCTACTTCGGGCGCGGGCGCGCCTACCCCCGAAGTAACTCCCCCTGCACCGGTTGAACATATTTATAGCCCTGAAGCGACCACTATTACTCCGGGCGAGGGTTGGTATCAGACATTCCAAGATATGGGGATTCCTAAACAGGAATGGTCACAACTTCTGAATAACACTGGTGACCAATTGCACGGCATTCAAGTTGACGGTCATCCATTAGCGTATCAGATGAACAACGGACAGTGGGGTATTCGAATGCCATCCACTGGTCAGATGCCACAATCTGCGCTTGATATCATCAATCATGCTCACGAGCAGCTTACCAGTACGGCGCCTTCTGTTACTTCGAGCATTGATTCACTCACATCTCCCGTGGATCACAGTAGCATTGCGAATGTGATCCATATGGATACTATTCATCCGAGTGATATTGCTGGTAATCCACAGTTGGAGCATCTTGCTACGGTTGCGCCACATCTAAATGCTGAAACATTTGGTCAAAACCTTGGGTTGCCACGAATTGATTGGTATAACCTCCAAGACTACATTGCGCAGCAAGTAACGAGCAATAACCCTGTATATCGTGGCGTGTTTGATGTGACACCTTCTGGGTATGTAGAGTTTGTAACCAATAAGATTCCAGATAACACTATGGCTGATATGTTAAATCATATCCCAAGCCGTATACGTTCAAACTTATAAATAACGTAAAATAAAAAAGGGGGAAACATGGCAATACAATTAGACGATACATTTTTTGACGATCTTGGCTTAGGCCATGCGAGTCATGAAAAGAAACAAGCATTAATGCAAAATATCCTTGAGACGCTCGAATTACGTGTGAGTACACGGCTGGCAGAAGATCTTAGTGATGAGCAGCTCGATGAGTTTGAGAATATCTCGCCAAAACCCGAAGATTCAAATGAAATCGCCGAACAAAAGCAACAAACCGCCTTGAATTGGCTAAAAACTCATAATTCAAATTACGAAAATATAATTGAAGAGGAATTGAATACACTTAAGAACGAATTACGTGCCAGCCTCGATACTATTATGACCGCATAGTTTGTTATAATGTGAATCAAGGAGGAAACATATGTTTCAGTTAGACGATCAATTTTTAGAAGACTTAGGCCTTGGTCAACTTCCTCAAGACCAAAAACAGGCATTCAAAGAGCATATTTATAGCGAACTTGAGATGCGTGTCGGTGTTCGTTTATCTGAAGGTCTAAGCGATGAGCAACTAAAAGAGTTCGAATCGTTCGTTGATAAAAATGAGGAGAAAGTGCGCGCATGGGTTGCGGTATATGCCCCAAACTACGCCTCAGATCCGGCATACGTACAAATTCAGCAGAATGTACCAAGAGAAACTCCAGAGATTGACGTACTCTCGGAATATGCATCACTCAAATGGCTTGGTCTTAATCGCCCCAACTATCGAGATGTGGTAGCGCAAGTATTAGAAGAGTTAAAACAAGAAATTATGGGCAATAAGGACGCAATATTGGGTAGTCAGGCTGCATAGCCATGTAAAAAAGCTTCGGCATTCATTGTTTTGCCACTAGGTGCAACGAGTTCATCAATACATAGAAAAGCACCGTCTTGACAGATATAGTCCAGCGGTGTTTTTTTAGTGGATGAAACATGTGCTTTGGTAACGATAATCTGTTGGTTATTAAAGAGGAGTTTGGACTTTGGAAGGCCGAGGTGTGCACGAATGAGGCGCTCTGCCCGTTGGGCTGACAATATGTCTAGCTCTAGGAAAGCATCAGCTTTTGTGAGTATATGACTGTAGGTGGCTGCACGCTCGTTTTGCGGTTGCGGCTCAAGAGAGCCATCGATAATGGAAGGAAGGATGCTAAGAAGCGTCTCTGCCCCTTGTTTGGAAAGGGCATTGTAAATATCGAATTTCGTCTCCTTTCCTGTGAGGGGCAACTTTACCTGCTTGTATATGGGACCACTGTCCATGCCAGCGGTGAGCTGCATGATTGATATGCCGGTTTCAGTATCGCCTGCGGTGATCGCTGATTCAATTGGCGTAGGACCACGGTACTTTGGTAAAAGCGAGGGGTGGATATTGATAATACCTTTCGGAAAGAGATCAATGATCCGTTGAGGAATAATGCGGCCATAAGCAACCAGAATGCCAATGTCGGCAGAATAGCTAGCGATTTGATCGATGACGTCAGCGGGCTTATTTGGGAGCAAGATGGGAATGGCGTGCTGATTTGCCACTCGAGCAACTTCTAGCTCCCGATTGTTCCGTGAAGAAGACTCACTATAGTGAGAAATAACAGCGGCTATATCATACCCGTGTTTAATAAGCCCCTCAAGTACTGGTGTGCTTGCTTTTTTCAGACCGCTTACTAAGCGTTCATTGCCAAAGAAGATGATTTTCGTTGATGTGTGTGTCATAGTCTAGTGGTTGAAGCTCGCCTTTCTTGTCGAGTGTATAAAATGCATCTTTTTGATCTCGGATGTGGTCGATAAAAACAATGCCGTTGATATGGTCAACTTCATGCTGAATAACGCGTGCGAGAAAGCCCTCGGCTTTAAAGCGCACTTCTTTGCCATCAAGGTCGAGGGCTTTAACGCGAATTTTTGAGTGGCGAGGTACGTTGCCGTAGATATTATTCACACTAAGGCAGCCCTCATAATCGTTGATGATCTCACCCTCGTACTTCACGATTTCAGGGTTGATGAGTGCAGTGAAATCACGTGCGGCCTTATCGTCGAAGTCGCCTCGAACAATAATAATGCGTTCGAGTGCGTCTATTTGGACTGCGGCAAGTGCAGCACTAATCTCATGAGGGCGAGAATCTTCCCAATCTAGAGAGGCATTTGTCATGTCGTTGACAAGTTTTATAGTTGCATTAGTAATGACATGAACCTTAGCTGACTTTTCGCGCAGATGAGGATTAGGGAGCGTGATGATATCTTCTTTTTTCATTACGTTTCATTATAACAGATGAGGGATATGTTCTATTAAAGAAGATTTATGGGGTCAAGTTCAAATTGCCAATGTGTTGATGGAAGATGATGTAGTAACTCTATAAGATCCGCTCGTCTTGGTGACTTGATAACCAATTGCCAGCGATAGGTGCCATGTTGACGCTCATAAAAAGAGGGCGTAGGACCGAGGACCTGAACGGTGCGAGGAGCTTTAGAACGGAGTTCTGTAGCTAGCTTTTGGGCATTCTTTATGGCTGTAGCTTCAGTTTTATAGATACATACAAGCTTGAGCAGGTAGCAAAAGGGTGGGAAGGTGCTTTTTTGGCGTTCGACGAGCGTATGCGTATAAAAGTGTTGATAGTCTTGAGAAAGCCCGTCGACCACGGCTGGGTGGGTAGGCTGGTAACTTTGGACGATGACATTCGTAGAGTGATGTGAACGACCGACACGACCCACTACCTGAGCAAGTAGTTGGAAGGTTCGCTCGCTTGAGCTGTAGTCTGGTAGACTTAGTCCTGAATCGGCCTGGATAACGCCAACTGTGCGTAGTTTTGGAAGATCAAGGCCTTTTGCGATCACCTGCGTTCCGATAATGATATCTATGTCGCCGTCGTATAGCTGTTTATATTTTTGTTCAACTGTTTCATCCGCCGCCGTATCACCATCAAATCGAACGATACTTTTCTTTGGAAAAAGACGGTGGAGTTCTGACTCTATGAGTTTGGTACCTATGCCTTTGTGGAGAATGTCAGTCGAGCCACATTCCGGGCAACTGGTAGGAACTTTTTGGGTGATGGCACATATATGACAATGAAGTTTGTGAGCGTCGATGTGAAGCGTGAATGGTACAAAGCAGCGAGGACATAGAGCAGTCCAACCGCAATGTTCGCATAAGGTCGTGGTTGCACTACCGCGACGATTGTGAAAAATAAGCACTTGATTACCGCCGCTAAGAGTTTCTTCGATTTGAACTAATAATGTGTTCGAAAAGAAGTGGTGTTTTTTAAAATCAGCTTTCTTTGTCATGTCTACGAGGGTGATGGCTGGCTTAACTGTCTTATCGCGGGCCGACTTAGTCATATTGATAATGGGTCTATCTGATTGCTGGGCAAGGTAATAGTCGGCTACTAATGGCGTGGCGCTTCCAAGAATGACCTTTGCTGTATGATATCGTGCAAGCATGCTGGCAGCTCTTAGGGCAGAATATCGAGGTGATTGCTCTTGTTTGAAGCTTGGTTCGTGCGCTTCATCAATCACGATAAGTCCAATGTCTTTTAATGGAAGGAAGAGAGCGGAACGTGGTCCGATGACAACTCGAGGAGAAGAGCTATCGAGCGCTTCTTGCCAAGCGAGATGTCGCTCGGCTTCGGTTTGCTTTGAGTGACTAAGGATAATAGAATCAAAATGTTGTGAGAATTCATCCACTATTTGAGAGGTCAGAGCAATTTCTGGTACAAGAATAATGACCGATTTGCCACGTGCGAGTATACGTTTTGCAAGTTCTATATAGACATAAGTTTTGCCGGATCCGGTGATACCATGAAGGAGAGTCGAACCTGGTGGCATACTGTCTATTTTCTCTATTGCAATAGTCTGTTCGCTCGTGAATACTTTTTTTGTTCGCTCTCTAAAGGAAGTGATAGACATTTTTTGAGAAGACCCACGACGCTTTTTTTGCAGGCCGCGAGGAAGAAGAGTTTGGAGAACGGTAGCAAGAGGCGTGACATAGTATCCGCTTAACCAGGTGGCAAGCTGAACAAGTGGTTGAGGGATGGGCGTAGGTTCAATAACGGACAAAATGGCTTTTGTCTCGTAGATTGGTTTTGGAACTTTTTTACAGATAATGCCAACCATTGTCTTTTTGCCTACTGGAATGGTGACAAGTTGACCAATAGCCCAATCTGTTTCCGAAGCATAGGTAAACGTACTGTTTCCCGCACGGACAATTTGACTTGGAGCTACCTCGTAGTAGTGCATAGTTATCAGTATACTGCTAAACTAAACGTATGTATTTCGAAAGTCGTGCGCAGGCCGGTAAGATTCTTGCGACACAATTAGTTGATAAGTACCGCTATGAGAACTGTGTTGTGGTAGCTCTTAGTGATGGCGCAGTGCAAGTAGGGGAGCAGATAGCCAGCTCGCTGCACTGTATTTTGACGATGCTTCTTATGGAAGATATTCAAGTGCCGGGTGAAGATACAAGTTTTGGCGGAGTTTCACAGGATGGCGGCTTTACCTACAATGGTATGTTTAGCGCTGGCGAGATTGAAGAATATACGGGTGAGTTTCATGGTTATTTAGAGGAGAAGAAACGTGAAGCATTTCAAAGATTAAATCGGCTGCTGGGCGATGGCGGAATTATTGACAGTGATATGCTGCGTGACCATACGGTTATTTTGGTGGCTGATGGACTGGACAATGGCGCTTCGCTCGACGTAGCTGTAGATTTTTTAAAGCCGATTCGCATTCGTAAACTTGTGGTAGCTACACCGGTAGCGAGTGTACCAGCGGTTGATAAGCTGCATATTTTGGCGGATGAGCTGCATGTGCTTGATGTGAAGGAAAATTACATGGGAACAAACCATTACTATGAACAAAATGATATTCCATCGCACGAGGATACGATCGCGAAAATTAACCAGATTGTACTGAATTGGCGCTAAAGCCGCTTGCAAACATGTGGGTAAAAAGTGTAGAATAAAAAGCAACGGAAGAGTCAGAGTAAGCAAGGGAAATTCATGTTAGACGTTTTTATCACTTCGAGGGTACGCCGCAAAATTGTAGTCGTATACGCAAAGTATCCAGATTTTCATACGCATGTGCGCGGTCTGGCAAAATTAATCAAGGAAGACCCGGGCAATATTCAGCGCGAACTGAAGCGACTTGAGAAGGTAGGGTTCTTGCTAAGCGAAAAGCAAGGAAACACGAAAATCTATTCAACTAACAAGCAGTTTCCTATCTTTAAAGAACTGCAAAGTATTGTTATTAAGTCGCAGCAGCAAGCAGCGCGTCCAAAGCGTCAATCTGCCGATATCTAATGACGTTGTTTGAAGAGATTTTAAAAGCTCGCGGGCTTGAAGGTGAAGCGCGTGAGCTTTTTTTGTTACCTAAATATGAAGCAAAGCACGACCCATTTTTGCTTCCGGATATGCAAAAAGCGGTTGATCGGCTTGTTGTAGCTCGTGAAAAACAAGAGCAGATTACCATTTATGGTGACTATGATATCGATGGGCTCACGGCGACAACGGTGTTGTTTGATGCGTTTGAATCGTTTGGATTTCGCCATGTGGATGCGTTTATTCCTAATCGGTTTGTGGAAGGCTATGGCTTGACCGTAGATGCAGTGGAAAGAATAGCAGCGACTGGTGCGCAGCTTATTGTGACAGTAGATTGTGGAAGTTTGAGCGAAGAGGAAATCGTGCGAGCCAATGAACTTGGCGTAGATGTTATTGTGACTGATCATCACAATGTGGCACCAGTGCAACCACCTGCGGTGGCGGTAATTAATCCAAAACGGCCAGATCATGACTATCCTTTTATCGATCTGGCTGGCGTAGGTGTGGCATTTAAGCTCGTGCAAGCTTTGCAGACCAGACTCGATGGGTTGGCGATAGGCCAAGAGAAATGGTTACTGGATTTGGTTGCGCTTGGCACAGTATGCGACGTAGTGACGCTTGTAGGTGAAAACAGGGCGAATGTGTACTGGGGGCTAAAGGTGCTTGCGAAGACGAAGCGTCCGGGTCTTAGGGCATTGATGGCAGTGGCGGCTGTTGAACCAGAAAAAGTGAATGCAAGGTCGCTTGGATTTGGGCTTGGTCCGCGGATGAATGCCGCCGGTCGACTAGAGACGGCACAACATTCGCTTGATATGTTACGGGCGAAAGAAGGTGTGACGGCGTTGGAAAAGGCTCAGTTTTTGGATGAGTTGAATCGCGCGCGAAGGGCCGAACAGGATAAGATTTTTAAAGCAGCGATTGAGCAAGCCGAAGGATATAAAGACGACCCGGTGTTGGTGGTGAGTCATCCTGATTGGAATCATGGCATCATTGGTATCGTGGCGGCGAAATTGCTCGAAAAATACAAAAAACCAACGTATGTACTGCAGGAGATGGGCGAAGAAAGCAAGGGATCGGCGCGTAGCTACGGTGATTTTAGCGCGGCAGATGCTATTCGGGCAAGTGACGATATTATTATAAAAGGCGGTGGCCATAAACTAGCTGCGGGTGTGACCTTGCCGACAAGCAATATTGCTGCATTCCGGAAAAGAGTGAACGAATTTTATCGGGCGCAGGAGTTAGTTAATCAGCCGGCATTGCTTTTGCCAAAAGAGGACGTTTTTGTTGAATGGCTGAAAGAAGTAAACGAGGAATTATTGGAGCAACTTCTCCTCCTTGAACCATTCGGAAATGGTAATCCTGAGCCAGTTTTGAAGGCAAGCAATCTTTTAATTCTTAATCAACGTCGAATGGGGTCAGATGGACAGCATGTGAAGTTGGAATTGAAAGACGAACACGATACAAAAATGCAGTTTTTAGCGTTTAATGCGCCGAGCCATTTTTTTGCCGAGCCAGGTGAACGGGTTACTACCTGGTTTCGGCCGACGCTAAATGAATGGCAAGGACGACGTAGCATCGAGGGATTTCTGCTGCACCTTGAGAGATTGTAACTTACAATAAAAAGTGTCATAATCGCAGCATCCTATAGTATGCGAGTGTTGATTGGAGCGAAGTGTGGAAACTTTGTTCGTGGTTACAAAGTCGATTCGAGCTTTTTGGCATGCTGGAAAGAACTACCCGGAAATTCCTGAAGTCGTATTTTTTTGGGGTACTAGGGATGAGTGTGAGAAGGAAGCGGATCGACTGAGGAAAGCTCGCGAAAAGCTTGTTACGAAAAAGGGCTCACTCAAGCTTGATCTTAACGAAAGGTCGATCGCCAATACGGTCTATGACGTACGACCTTCCAATACGCAGCCTAGCTAGCCTGCTTTGAAGTTGAGCCTCGAAAGATCTTTCTTTCGATAAAACGCTCCTTCGGAGCGGGCTCAATTCTTTTTAAACACTAGTTGCTTCTAAATCGTTTCTCTGTTACAATGGCTGCATATGGTACAAGTAACACGTAAAGATGAACGCGAAGCGAACGAAAACTTAATTCGTCGTTTCAACCGCAAAGTATTGCAAAGCGGTGTATTGGCTCGTGCAAAAGATTCTATGCGATTTAAGAAGGATCTGAGCAAGACCGAACGCCGTTCGAAGGCGATTATTCGCAAACAACGTAAGGCTGTAAAGCTAGCAAACGCTCGTTTGGGGATCCGCTAGTAAATGGCGCTTAAAAGCGCAATTACAGATGATTTGAAAGCCGCTCTTTTGGGCGGCGATCATTTTGCTACGCAAACGCTTCGTGGACTGAAAGCGGCTATTTTAAACGAGGAAGTAGCGCAGAATAAGCGTGACGCTGGGTTGGCTGACTCTGAAATTGAGCAAATAATTGCAAAAGAAGTAAAAAAGCGCAACGAAGCTGCGGCATTGTATGATCAAAATATGCGTGAGGATGCTGCGAATGACGAGCGGCGTGAAGCGGAGATTTTGACGAAATATTTACCAAAACAGCTTAATGAAGCAGAACTTAAAACCGTTGTAGATGCGAAAGTGGCCGAGCTTGGTGCTGATGATACGAAAATGATGGGCCAGGTAATTGGTGCCGTGAAAAAAGAAGTTGGCAACACCGCTGATGGCGCGATGATTGCAAAACTTGTAAAAGAAGCATTGAACTAGCACAAAAGGAACGGGAGCGGGTATGATTGTATTTTTTGGTCCAGCTGGTGCGGGAAAAAGCGTGCAGGGGCAGATGTTAGCAGCGCGTCAAGGGTGGCGTTGGTTGAGTGCCGGACAATTACTTCGAGATACACATGATCTGGAATTAATTAAAGAGATGCAAACGGGTAAGTTGGTTTCGTCTGAGAAAGTCAACCAACTCATGGGTGATGCTTTGAAACGGGCTAAAAATATGGATCGCGTCATTTTGGATGGCTTTCCTCGCGAGCTTTCTCAGGCAAAATGGCTGATCGACACGCAACCAGAGCATGGTCGTTCGATCGCACTGGTAATTGTGCTTGAGGTACCTCGAGCTGAGCTGCTAAAGCGCATTGAAGTGCGTGGTCGCTTAGACGATACGCCTGAGGCGGTAGACGAACGCTTGAAGATTTATCGTACGGAAATGTATCCGATTCTGAGCTACTTTACTGAACAGAGCGTGAATATCGCGCACATTGACGGAACGGGGACGGTTGGCCAGGTGCATGACCGTATCATGGAAGAATTGGTGGCATGCAAACTGGCGTAAAAACCGCCGCTCAAATCGAGGCGATGCGTGAAGGTGGTAAGCTGCTTGCTGTTATTTACGATGGTCTAAAAAAACAGATTGTTGCAGGTTTGAGCGAGCTCGAAGCCGACGCGTGGGTAGAAAAAGAAATTAAAAAGCTGGGTGCGATTGCTACATATAAAACATCGGAGGTGAATTTTCCGAACGTTATTTGCATCAGTACGAATGATGAGATTGTGCATGGTATTCCGACTGAATACGTGTTTGAAAGAGGTGATGTGGTGAGTTTTGACCTGGTGATCGAATATAAGGGTATGAAGACAGACGCCGCATTTACGATGATAGTGGATGAAAAGCCGACGGGTGCGAAAAAACATCTTCTGAATTTTACCGAGCGCAGTTTATATGCCGGAATCGACGCTATTAAAGGGCCTGTCTATACGGGCGATATTGGAGCGGCGGTTGAAAAGGTGCTGAATGAAGGCAAGTTAGGCATCGTACGCGAGCTTGTGGGCCATGGTGTGGGCTTTGAGATGCATATGCCACCAGAGATCCCGAATTATGGTCAAAAAGGCACAGGCGTGCTCTTGAAGCCGGGTGATACGATTGCGATTGAGCCTATGGCGATGTTAGGAAAAGAGCGTATCAGACAAGACGACGATGGCTGGACGATTCGTACGGCGGACGGTAGCTTGGCGGCACATTTTGAACATACGGTGTTAATTACGGAAACTGGCGCCGAAATTCTTACACAACTCTAGGGTTTTCACTAGCCAAAACGGTGCATAAGCGCTATACTTTTATGTATGCAAGAAACATCTCGATACGCCGTCGGTATTGATATTGGTACGACTACTGTTCGCTGCGTGGTTGGTCACATTGATGCAACGACGGGAACGCCTACGATCGTCGGTGTTGGACAGGCTTCAAATAGTGGTATGCGAAAAGGGGTGGTGGCAAATTTAACTGGGCCGGCTCAGGCTATTGACGATGCACTTGGTGAAGCTGAGCGCATGAGTGGATACCAAGTGAATGGTGCCTCGATTAGTATTAATGGCGCTCATCTCCTTAGTACGAAAGCTGATGGTATGATCGCAGTCGGCGCTATGGACCATGAAATAACCTCTGAAGATCTAATGCGAATTGAAGAAGTGGCGACGCTTGGTAAAGTGCCGGCTAACCGCGAGATTTTAGAGGTAGTGCCGCATAGCTATCGGCTGGATGGACAGGACAACATTAAAGATCCTCTCGGTATGACTGGTACGCGGCTTGAGATTAACGCCAACGTTGTTTCGGCGCTCGTGCCTCATCTTACGAATCTGCAAAAATCTACCGAAATGGCAAAAGTAACACCACATATTATTACACCTGGTGTGCTTGCAGCGGCGCGAGCGGTGTTATCGGAACAGCAAATTGAAAATGGTGTTGCGGTAGTTGATCTCGGCGGCTCTACGACAAGTGTTGCGGTGTTTGAAGAGGGTGATTTGCAATACGTGGCAGTTATTCCTGTGGGCGGAGCTAATATCACGAATGACCTTGCAATCGGCCTGAAGACTGACCCCGAAATTGCAGAAAAAGTAAAACTTGCGCATGCCGTTGCTACGGGACGCAAAAATACCGAAAGAGTAACGGTGAAGCAGGACAAAGAAACGCATGCCTTTGACTCGAATGATGTTGATGAAATTGTTGAAGCGCGTTTGGAAGAAATTTTCGATGCTATCCAAAAAGAATTGAAAAAGGCTGGTCGCGCCGGCCAACTTCCAAGTGGTGTAGTGCTGACAGGTGGTACGGCCAAGATGAAAAGCATTGCAGACTATGCCAAACAGCATCTCGGTCTTGCGGCGCGCATAGGCAAATCATCTGGTTATGGCGGCGTGGCGGAAAACATTGAGGAACCACAATTTGCAACTGCTGTCGGACTTATGCTACTGGATGCTCAAGGTGCTGGTGCTCAAACGCAGCATGGCCAAAGGGGAAGCAGCGGTGCGGCCGCAAGCAAAGCTGCTATCAAGAACGCCAGTGGAATTATTTCTCGATTCCTTGGTAAGTTCAAGGCGTAAATTTGTTTTTAAATAATAAATGTTATACTAGAAAAGAATAGAAATTGGGGAGACTGCATTTCATGCCTGAAGTAAAACCGAGTGAAATACAAACGTTCGCCAGCATTAAAGTAGTTGGCGTTGGCGGTGCCGGCGGTTCAGCTGTCAATCGCATGAAGGATGCGGGACTTGCTGGTGTTCAATTTATTGCAATGAATACTGACGCACAGGCGTTACATAATTCTAAAGCAGACGTAAAGATCCACCTTGGCCATTCAACCACGAACGGATTGGGTGCCGGAGCTGACCCCTCAACAGGCGAAGCGGCGGCCAACGAATCGCGCGACGACATTCGCGAAGCGCTTGAAGGTGCTGATATGGTGTTTGTCACCATTGGTGCGGGTGGTGGAACTGGCAGCGGTGCTGGTCACGTAGTGGCAGAGATTGCTCGTGAGCTCGGTATCCTAGTAGTTGGTGTTGCCACGAAACCATTTAGTTTTGAAGGTGAAAAGCGTCGCCAAAATGCTGAGTGGGCAATTGCGCAACTTGGCCGTCAGGTAGATACGCTGATTACCATTCCAAACGACCGTTTATTGCAAACTATTGATCGTCGTACGCCACTGCTTGAGACGTTTAAAATTGCCGACGATGTGTTGCGCCAAGGGGTGCAGGGCATCTCGGAATTGATTACTGAACATGGTCTTATTAACCTAGACTTTGCCGACGTGAAAGCAATCATGAGTAACGCTGGGAGTGCGCTGATGGGAATTGGTCGCGCAAGCGGCGATGACCGTGCGGCGCAGGCGGCTCAGCAAGCGATTGAATCACCACTTATTGAAGTATCGATTGATGGTGCCAAGGGTGTCCTGTTCAATGTGACTGGTGGCTACGATATGAGCATGAGTGAAATTCAGGAAGCTGCTGAGATTATTACAAGTGCCGTGTCGCCAGATGCCAATATCATCTTTGGTGCGACGCTTAAACCTGAACTTGAGGACGAACTGATTATCACGGTTATTGCAACCGGGTTTGACAGTGCCTATTTCCACGAGCAAGCAGCAGCGCTTGAGACACCGTCGCTGAGTAACACGGTTGCTAAACCTGCGTCACAACTAGTTGATGATGCTGTCGAGGCTATTAATATGGACCTTGACCAAAGCGACGCTGCAGCTGACTTTGCTGATGATACAACGCACGATATTTGGAATACTCCAGCTGAGGAAGATGATGCAGATGATACCCCGGCATTCCTTCGTCGTCGCAAAAAGAATAAAACGTCGGACGAAATATAGAGGTAATTGGTGAGTGCAAAATATAAGATCGGTGATAGTCGTGTCATTGAATCACGTGAATCTGCTGATGGTGTGACAATTCGTCGTCGTCGCGAATCGCTCGATGGCAAACATCGTTTTACAACGTACGAACGTATTGAACGCCCAAATCTTGCCGTTGTGAAGAAAGATGGCTCACGCGAGCTGTTTGATCGTGACAAATTAGCGGTGGCCGTGAAGCGTTCGGTAGGAAAGTTTTTTGCTTCAGAACTTGAAATTGAAGAGATGATAAATGAAGTGGAAAACGCGCTGTACGAACTCGGTGAAAGTGAGGTAACTTCACGCCAAATTGGTGATATGATGCTTGATAAACTTGCTCAGAGTAACGAGGTGGCCTATGTGCGTTTTGCAAGTGTGTACCATGAATTTAAGACATTGGATGAATTTGAAGACATTTTAAAACAGCGACGCAAAAGGCAATAGACGTGAAGACGATCATTGTATATAAAGAGGAGAGTGATTATGCAAGGCAGGTGACTGACTTTTTACGCGAATTTGAAAGTCAGACCGGCCATACGTTAGAGGTAGTCAATCCGGATACAGCCGAGGGAACGATGTTTTGTGATACCTATGACATCGTTGAATACCCCACCATGATTGCACTAGCCGATGATGGGACGATGCAAAATATCTGGGTAGGTCTGCCTCTACCCACCATTAGTGAGGTGAGTTACTATGTTTAATTTTGGCAAGAACAGAACGATTGATCGTTCTAATAAGTGGATTTTCGGCACGATGCTTGTATTTGGTGTCGTTGGGCTTATTGTTAGCTTTATCTTATGTTTGGATGAAATTGACCTTATGCAACATCCGAATACGATACTTTCGTGTTCTATTAACGCCGTCTTAAACTGCTCAACGGTTATGCAAACATGGCAGGCGCATGTATTTGGATTTCCAAATATGTTTATTGGCCTCATGGCATATCCCATTGTCATAACTGTTGCGGTGGTTGCACTTACGAAGGCTAATCTGCCACGCTGGTTCTGGCTGACGGCGAACGTTTTCTATCTCCTTGGTGCGTTGTTTGCCTACTGGTTGTTCTTTAACAGCGTCTATATTATTCAAGTGCTTTGTCCGTGGTGTTTAGTGATTACTTTTTCAACGACGATTATTTTGGCGACTATTACGCATTACAATCTGCGTGAAAATACTCTTCAGCTCAAAAAAGTTATGAATAAAAAGGTGCAAAGCCTCCTTGCAAAAGACATAGGAAAGGTGATTGTTGTAAGCTGGATTGTGTTGTTGGTCGCATTAGTGTTTATTAAATTTGGAGACAGCCTGTTTGCTTGATCACCCACTCTTGATTCTTCTCGCTGTTTTTATATACATTACGATTATTTTCAGTGTTGCTTGGGCGAAAAAAAGATTAGATATCGTTGATATTGCTTGGGGTGGAGCGTTTATTGTTACGGCGATAACAAGCCTGCTACTTGGGCCAAAAGGCTGGCTGCAGTATATTGTTACAACGCTGGTCGTTATTTGGGGGCTACGGCTTGCGTTTTATATCTTGAGACGTGTGATTCGTTCGAAAAACGAGGATCCACGCTATGTTGAAATACGCAAAACTTGGAAGGGCAACGTGGCCGTGAATGCCTATGTGCGCATTTTTTTAGTCCAAGGCGTATTGGCCGTTATTGTATCTGCGGCTATCATTCTTATTAATGTGTCTTCAATGAAAGATGTGAATAATTGGACAATCGTCGGAGCCATTATTTGGCTTGTAGGGTTTTTATTTGAATCGATTGGTGATAGTCAATTGCGAATCCATCTTGCTGATCCTGCAAAGAAAAATACCCTGATGACGTTGGGATTATGGAAATATACGCGTCATCCCAACTATTTTGGTGAAGCAACTCAGTGGTGGGGAATTTTTGTCGTAGCACTTGGCGTGCCGTTCGGGTGGATTACCATAATAAGTCCTATAACGATTACATTTTTGCTATTATATGTGTCGGGAGTGCCTCTCACTGAAAAGCGATTTGAGGGCCGCCCTGGCTGGAGTGAATATAAAGCTAGAACCAGTATGTTTCTTCCGTTACCTCCACGAAAGTAAGACAAAATCGGTATGAGATGGCATTGTCTGGACTATCCTGAGAGTCAGGGCAGCCTTTATTGAATAAGAGGCGCGTCTGTTGTAAAATAGCTTTAAGACATTCCTCTTTTAGGATAAGCGGCCATCCCCCGCGAATGTTACTGGGAAGAAATCAACTTTGAAAGTAGAACCCAGCGTGTGCGCGACGACAAAGCGAACAACTAAGCGCTAGAAAGAATCTCTTTTTAGAAACTGGATGGTACCGTCCGAATTATCGGATTCCAGTGTCTAAACAGGGATTTTTTATTTTAAGAAAGGTGAGAGACTGTGCAGGAAGAGATTTTTTCTAAGGGTAAACTGTTTGAGCTTGTGCATACAACGCAGCCAGATGGTCGTATTTTTGAGCTAGCGAGGCGTGCTCCAGGAGTAAGACTCATTATTTGTGATCGTGAAAAACAAATGATACTTCTGACAAAGGAGTTTAGACAAGAGCTGAAATCTTGGGACTATAGACTTCCTGGTGGTAAGGTTTTTGACAGCCTTGAAGAATATGAAGTTTTTCGGGCTAGCGGACGAGATATACTAGCGGCAGCAGCGGATAAAGCTCGCGCAGAAGCAGCAGAGGAAGCCGGCGTAGAGGTGAACGGTCTTACGCTATTTAAAAAATCAACTCTTGGCGCGACAGTAGAATGGGATTTATTTATTTTTGAAGTTGGTGGATGGAAGCAGTCTAAGGATGGTCAACAACTCGAGATGGGCGAGCAAATAGAAGCCGATAATTGGGTTTCATTCGATGAAGCGCGCACTATGATTTTGAGCGGTGCTATGCAAGAGGAGCGAGTCGCATTGACTTTATTGCAGTGGTTGAATAAAGAAGCAGGAGTCAAACGATGAAATTCAAAGCTAATACCAGGCGCAGAGCACTTGAATACGAGAAAGATCTCGTGCGGCAATGGAAAAAGAACAAGACGTTTGAAAAATCGATCGAACAGCGTCTCCAAAGTGAAGGCTACGTTTTTTATGACGGCCCGCCATTTATCACTGGCGTTCCGCATCACGGTACGCTACTTAGCTCTATCGTGAAAGACGCCGTCCCGCGCTATCAAACCATGAAAGGCAAGCGAGTTGAGCGAGTGTGGGGGTGGGATACGCATGGGCTTCCGGCCGAAAACTTTGTTGAGAAAAAGTTGGGTATCACTGACCGTCATGATATTGGCACGAAAATTAGTTTGGCTGAATACATTACGACGGCACGTGAAAGCATGATTCAAACAGGTGATTTGTGGGAGGCGACAATTGACCGAATTGGTCGTTGGGTCGACTTTAAAGGTGCCTACAAAACCATGGATAAAGATTATATGGAAAGTGTGTGGTGGGCGTTTAAGCAGCTCTATGAAAAAGGAAAAGTTTACGAAGGTGAACGTGTGCTGATGTACGATACCAAGTGGGCAACACCGCTTTCGAAAGCTGAGGTGACTATGGATGCCGGTGCTTATCAGGTGGTGACCGACCCGAGCGTGTATGTAAAATTTGTACTCACAAAAGAAAGCTATGCGAAATTTGCAGAAAACGTCGGGCTAATTGTTGATCCGGAAGAGAATAAGACGGTTACTATTCTTGCCTGGACAACGACACCATGGACATTGCCTGCAAACACAGCGCTTGCTGTGAATAAAGGTGTTGATTACATGACTGCTAAGGTTGGTGATGAAACGTTTATTGTTGCTGTTGATTTAGCTGAGAAAGTCTTTACTGACGAAAAACATAACCCAATTCAGTATCAAGAATTAAATAGATTTAAGGGAGACGCTTTAGTAGGGTTGAGGTATACGCCGCTAGATGTTGGAGTTGGACACGGCTTTGCTGGCTATTCTCTCTCTATAGTACATACGATATTTGCTGCCGATTACGTTACCACCGATTCGGGTACAGGAATTGTTCACTTGGCGCCGGCATACGGTGAAGAAGATTTTGAGCTGGCCCAGCGTGAAGGTATCCCTGTCGTGCATGTACTCGATGAATACGGTATATATACTGATGGCGACTGGAAGGGGATGGAGGTATGGAGTACGAACAAGACCATCGCCAAGACCTTAAAGGAGCGAGGTGCTGTTTGGAAAATTGACTATATTCAGCACGAATACCCACATAACCTTCGTAATGGTAATCGTCTCATGTATCGCGCGCATCCCAGCTGGTTTATGGACATCGATAGTCAGCGAACGGAGATGTTAGAGCAAAACACGGAAAACATTAACTGGTTTCCTGCACATATTAAACATGGTCGTTTTGAAAAAACTGTACAGCAAGCACCAGATTGGAACCTGAGCCGTGATCGTTTTTGGGCAACGGCTATGCCTGTTTGGAAAGGTGTAGATAAAGATAATAAAGAGCGCATTAAAGTGGTGGGTAGTTACACTGAACTGAAAGAGCTGAGTGGCGTTGAGCTGGAAGACTACCATCGTCCTTGGGTTGACGATATTGAGTTCGACTTTGAGGGAGTGCACTATAAACGGATTGATAAAGTGATTGACTGCTGGTTCGAGAGTGGTAGTATGCCGTTTGCTCAGTTCCATTATCCTTTTGAAAATAAAGAAAAATTCGAGCAAAATTTTCCAGGCGATTTCATAGTAGAGTACGTTGGTCAGGTTCGTGCGTGGTTTTACTATGTGCACGCAGTGAACGTGGGCTTATTTGGAAAAAATGCATTCAAGAACGTTATTACTACTGGAACCTTGGCGGGAAATGACGGCCGTAAAATGAGCAAAAGCTACGGCAACTTTACCGATCCGAATGAGTTGATGGATCAGTATTCGGCAGATAGTCTGCGTTTCTTGCTGCTAGGTTCGCCGGTTTTGAATGGCGAAGATTTTGCTCTTCTTGATAAAGATGTAAGTGATGTAGCCCGCAAGCTTAGTATGATTTGGAACATGTACGACTTCTTCACGATGTATGCTGAAGTTGATGACTGGGAGTTTGAAGGGGATCTATCCGACCCAACCGACGAGCTTGAGAATCCGCTCGACCAATGGATTGTTTCACGTGTTCATCAGCTGAACGTTGAAGTGCAAAAATACATGAATATATATGACATTCCAAGTGCAGTTAAACCTATCTTGCCATTTATTGAAGATGCTTCAAACTGGTACGTTCGTCGTAGTCGTCGTCGTTTTTGGAAATCTGGTGACGACGTTGACAAAAACAATGCTTACCGTACGCTTCATTATGTATTGACGCATCTGGCGCAAATTATGGCGCCATTTACACCGTTTCTGGCCGAAGAATTGTACCAAAAACTGACAGGTGGCGAAAGTGTTCATTTGCTTGATTGGCCAACGCCAGGGCGCGTCAACGAACTTGTAGTTGAAGACATGGAGACCGTTCGCGAATACGTTAATATCGGCCTGAGCATTCGTGCTAAGGAGCGCCAAAAAGTGCGTCAGCCACTGGCGAGCGTGACGGTACCGAGCCTTGGAAAATTTGTCAATTTTGAAGACATCTTAACTGAAGAGCTAAATGTAAAATCGGTGAAAATTGGTGAAGAATTATCACTTGATGTGACTATGACGCCAGAGCTAAAGCGTGAAGGTCTCATGCGCGAGGTAGTGCGCTATGTACAAAATGCGCGTAAGCAAGCCGGGCTGAACGTGGACGATCGAATTGTACTTAGTTTTGTGACAGATGATTATGAGCTTCAAAAGGCGATAGCTGAATATAGCAAGATAATTGCCGCCGAAACGTTAGCCGAGGGCATAAGCTCGGAGCAATATGACTACATGGCAGAGGTGAAGATTGAAGATGTGCAGCTAACTATTTCGTTGCAAAAACCCAGTGAGGAATAACTGCCAGCTATGTGAATTAAATTGACTTTTTGTAAAACTTATGCTTAAATGTATTAAACATAAGTAAAAACAAAAAATCATGAAACTATCTCAATTACTTCATCGCCGCATTTCATTTTCAAAAGTAGATCCACTAGGTGGTGGTCTGCGTGAAGAGATTGCGGTTGAGCAGCAAGATCCAGACTCAATGATACTCGAAGAGGGTATTGATGAAGGTCAATTGAGTGAATTTTGGCAGAATGTTGAAGCTGACATAGAGCAAGACCCTGAGTGGTTCAAATTTACTGAAGACGATAGATAACTATACAAAGTATAGTACAATACATATATGATGGAAATTTCCGACCAAGCGTTTGATGCGCTTATTACCAAAGCAATGGATGAGTTACCGCAAGAATATATTCGCGGTCTTGAAAATGTGGCGATTGTGTATGAGGACGAGCCGACACCAGAGCAAAAGCAAAAGATGAAACTTGATAATCACCATTTACTTTTAGGGTTATATGAAGGCATTCCGTTGACGCGTCGCGGTAGCGGATATTCATTTGTGTTGCCAGATAAGATCACGCTTTTTAAACACTCTATTTTAGCCGTAGCGCATACTGAAACGGAGCTATTTGAACAGATTAAGCGTACGCTTTGGCACGAGATTGCTCATTATTATGGCCTGGATCATGGAAGAATAGATTTTCTACAGCGACAACCTCGCAAATAGCGTCTTATTTGTTGTATAATCATATATAGCAACGCTATATGTGGAGTGATTGATGACGTTGGGGAATGTGTGGCTACGAAAACGAAAGGACGGCTTACGCTATGGTCTTCTTGTTATGCTTGTCATCATTCAGCTAATTGTGTTTAGTGGGCGAGCTATGGCCATTTCTGCAAACGTGACCCAACTTGTGTTCACTACACCCCCGCAGACAACAAGCCAGAATGCTTTAGCAAGTTTCACTGTTGAGCTTCGTCGTACTGGAGGCCAGAGCGAACCACTCGATCAAACTGGAGCTACTCTATCACTTAGGACCACCTCTTCGACTGGTCAATTTGCCGAGAATGACAACTCATCTTGGGCGTTCGCGCCAACCTATGATTATTCTGTGGGTGTTGCGACGAAAAGTTTCGTCTACAAAGATACAACCGCTGGTAGCTTTACGATTACAGCCAAAGTAACCGGCGGAGGGTTGCAATCGGACGTTGAAGCGATTCAAACAATAAACGTCGCGGGCGTGAATATGCCTACTAACGGTATGCCAAACAGAGCATATCAAAATCATAATAGTACTGATTTTTCTTGGAGTAAGGTGACGGACGCGACGAGTTATGAGATGCGTATGGCGCAAGATACTTCGGCTCTCAATATCGCACCACCAATCTCTGTGATTACGAATTCGTTATATCGGGATAATCTCTCTGAGGGGCAATGGTACTGGCAGGTGCGTACTTTGAATGGTACTGACGTAAGCTCGTGGAGTGACGTATGGAGCTTTGTGATAGATACCCGTATGCCCGTTATCTCGACTTCGATTCAAGATCGACGAACGGTAAGTGGTCTGCAATCGCTCGATATGTCGACTGGTGAGGAGTTGCATCCGAATAGGTATGATATTCAAATAAAAGCGACTGATGGCACAGTGGTGGCAGAGGGTAGTCGAGATAATGATTCAAGTGCCAGCTATATCTTTACATGGGATACAACACAGGTAACGAACGGCGTGTATACAATCGTTTTTAGTGCAGTTGATGCAGCTCAAAATGAAGCGGCACCTTTACAGCGTACAATTACCGTGGCGAATACGCCTTCGCCGCCTCAAGTTCCAGCGCCGACTATGACGATAGCAGGAAGTGATGGCGTGAATGTAAATGGACTGGTAAGCGCGGTAGATGCGACATTTACGGTAGACATAGATGGGGTAGCTCGACCGGATGTCGCACCTACCACGGATACTCAACTGCAAGATGGTATGTATATGTGGACATTTACACTTCCAAAAGATATACAAGATGGGTATTTGCACAAAATAAGCATAACTGCACATGCGAACGGGCGAGATTCTGAAACACAGCAAATAACGGTGACTGCAAATAACGCACCAGTAATCATGCGAACGAACGATCCACTTCTCGAGCAGCTGAGCGTATCACTTTCGCAGCCGTTTACGCCGCTTAGCACGACATCATCAGTTGCCCCTGTTCCTGTACTTGCCACACCGGAGATGCAATCTAACCAAAAAGTCTCTGATATTCACGTGAGTCCATCGAACGATCAATCGGATGTGTTTGTGGCTACGCCGACTGAAAGTGGTTGGAAATTGTTTGGGGTATTGTGGTACTGGTGGGGCCTTGCGGTGCTCGTTATTTTTATTGGAGGATATGTAACACGACGATTTGGATATTCGTATAGTACACTTGATACATGACAATTACCAAAGCAATTATTCCTGTGGCAGGGTGGGGAACGCGTCGTCTGCCTATTACTAAAGCTGTTGAAAAGAGTATGCTGCCTATCGGCAATGTGCCCGTTATCGATTTTGTTGTGCAAGATTGTTTAAAGGCGGGCATCACTGATATTTATTTTGTTGTGAGTGAAGATGCCGAGCAAATCCAAAAGTATTATTCCCGTAATATGGAGCTGGAAGCGTATCTGGCACAAAACGCAAAAGAGGCCTACTTGCCAGTCGTAAGTCCACCAAAAGCAAACTTTCATTTCGTGACACAAAATACGACCAGTGGTCACTATGGGACAACAGTACCAGTGTGGTTGTGTCGTGAGTATATCGGCAAGGATGAGCAAGTATTGGTGATTATGGGTGACCAATTTTTCTATCGCACCGATGGTGGTTCGAATGCGGCTGATTTGATCGCTGAGGTAGCTGCGCGTGGTGCTCGAACAGGGTTGCTGGGCGTACCTGTGCCATATAGTGAAGTGGAAAAGTATGGGGTGATTGAAAAAGACGAGGCAAATAAGTATGTACGCATTGTGGAACATCCAAAGCCAGAGGAAGCACCGAGCAATCTGAATAACGCCAGTTTCTATCTGTTTGACGCGTCGCTGTTTGATTATTTTGAGAAAGATATACATACGCCACATGATGGTGAGTATATGATCATCGATCCGATTAATGCGTACGTTGCCGATGGTAATACGGTGATTGTTGGTGAAGCGAAAGGCGAATACCTGGACGCCGGTAGTGTGGAAGGCTGGCTACACGCTAACAGAGTCGTGCTAGGCGACATATAATAGCTTTACAGGAATAACCGTATCTGTTACAATTGATGAGATTGATTTAATAATTTTAAAGGAATTACATGAAAAAAGCAGTCGTTAAGATCGGTGGCAAACAATTTATTGTTGCCGAAAAAGAGACCCTACTGGTGGACCTCCTCCAGGAAGGCACAAAAGAGCTCGCGCTTGATGCACTGTTGGTTATTGATGGCGACAAAACAAGCGTCGGCACACCAACGGTAAAAGGTGTGAAAGTTACCGCTAAGGTGGTAGAAGAGCTTGTAAAGGGTGATAAAATACGTGTTATTCGCTACAAAGCAAAGAAGCGCGTACACAAAGAAAACGGTCACCGCCAGAAATACAGCAAAGTCGAAATCGTATCTATTAAATAATTCGAATTCTCCTCGGTTTTGCAGTGTGGTGGCTACAATGTAAAATTTGAGGATTTTTTGATGGAATTAAAAACGAAAAAGCGATATATTTCGCTACGAGCTTATACTCGATTTATTGGGACATTTAAGGGCCGCTTTGCGACAGTGTTCTTATTGTTTGTTGTTGCTGATGCACTTCTTGCGGTTCTCCCCCTATTTGTTGGTCAGTTTGTAGCCGCACTCGCTGAGCCACCGCTTTCTTCTGCGCGAGTATATGCTCTTGTGGGCGTGTTGATTGCTCTTAGTGTGGGCCATGACATGGCATGGCGTGGTGGCGAGTGGACATATCGCTCGCTGCTAAATAGCAAGTTGTACGAGTTTGAAAGCACTATCTTTCAAGCCGTAGTTTCTAAACCGTATCCTTATTTTATCGATAAATTTACAGGTAAAGTTAGTAGCTATATAACAGGTATTAGCCGAGATTTTCGCGAGTTTGTTGAGGCGCTGTGTTATCAATATGCCGACCTAGTGATCAAACTGCCGACGCTGGCGATAATTATGTTTACAGTCAACGTATATACCGGTGTTATTTTTGTTGTGTCGATCTTACTGATGCTTGTCGTAGGAAAAAAACTAGTTAAGTACAACGTTGAGTCGGAGCGCAAACTAACCGATCTTACCTCGAGTCTCGATGGCTACGTTATTGATGTCATCGCCAATTTTGTCAGCGTAAAAGCCTTTCGTCGCGAGAGAAAAGAAGTGAGCGCGGTGCTTGGAAAACGCGAGCAAGTAGTTGCCGCTTCAAGCCGTAGTATGATGTGGGACATTATTTTTTGGGGTGCGATGAGTATTGGAGTGCGATGGATTATTTGGCCAGTGACTATTTTGGTAAATGTGTATCTGTTTTTGCACGGTGCAATTAATCTAGCGCAGATTACGACGTTTATGTCAACGCTGCTGATTTTCACCGATTTTGTATGGATGGTCATTTGGAACGTGTCGCAGTTTAACGTGAAGCTTGGGCGCATTGAAGAGTCGTATCGCTACTTGTTTGGCGAAGAAAACGTTATTGTGAAGACGCATGAAATTGACGCCCCAAGTCGACTGCGATTTGATGATACGCTCGAGCTTCGCAATTTGCAGTTTGCGTACCCTGATAAGATGGATGAATCAGTGCTTCGTGAGATTTCCTTAGCAATTAAGAAAAACGAGAAGATTGGTATAGTCGGTGCGAGCGGCAGTGGTAAAACGACGCTTATTAAACTACTACTTGGCTACTATGAACTACCAAAAGGTATGACACTACTCGACGGCAAGGCGACTGATAATCGTAAGCTGGTGGATTTAATCGCGTACGTTCCACAAGACACGCCGCTATTTCATAGGAGTATTCGTGAAAACATTGCCTATGGTTCAGATGTGGATGTGTCTGATGAGCAAGTGATACTAGCAGCTCGGCGTGCACATGCACATGAATTTATCTCGCATATCCAGAGTGGCTACGAGGCGCTGGTGGGCGAGCGAGGTATAAAGCTTTCGATGGGCCAGCGCCAGCGTATTGCTATTGCGCGAGCTTTTTTGGACGAAAAGCCGATTTTGGTACTCGACGAAGCGACGAGCGCGCTCGACAGTGAGTCGGAAGTACTAGTGCAGCAAGCGCTGGAAGATTTGTGGCATGATCGAACGGTCATTGCTATTGCTCATCGACTTTCTACGCTGCGTCACATGGATCGCATTGTAGTGATGGATAAGGGAGTGATCATTGAGCAAGGAACGCATCAGCAACTGCTTGAGAAAAAAGGTCGCTACCATAAGCTGTGGCAGCATCAAAGCGGGGGAGTGATTGTGGAGACAGAAAACACCTAGACTTTTCACGCTCATGCTATAATAGGGGAAAAGAAGAGGGCTAAACATAGTGACAACCGTCATTTCAGTGACAAATCAAAAGGGTGGCGTGGGCAAAACAACCAGCGCGGTAAACATTGCCTATTATTTAGCGAAGCAGGGTAAAAAAACGCTGCTGGTTGATTTTGATCCACAGGGCAATGCGACAAGCGGACTTGGAGTAGATAAGCAAGCACTGAATGGCACTATGACAGAGGTAATACTGGAGACCAAGTTACTAGTGGATGTGATTTTGCCTACAGATCACAAAAACCTGTTTTTGGCTCCTACTACATCTCATTTGGCAAATACTGAGGTTGAACTTGCGCAGGCAAATCGACGGTTCACTCGTCTTAAGAATGCTATTAATACGCTGAATGACTTCTATGATTTTGTCATTATTGACAGTCCTCCAAGCCTTAGCCTATTGACTGTCAATGGTCTGATTGCTGCACGATACGTACTGCTACCTGTACAAGCTGAATTTTATGCGCTTGAGGGGCTTGGTCAGCTCCTTGAGACGATGAAACTGGTACGAAAGAGCATGAATCCAACGCTTGATCTTCTTGGCGTGCTTCCTACTATGGTGGACGGACGCACGACACTGAGTGGACAGGTGCACGAAGAGATCAAAAAACATTTTCCTGGAAAGGTGTTCAAAACCACCATTCCACGTAATATTCGCTTGGCTGAGGCGCCGAGTCACGGATTGCCGGTGGGTGCATATGATAAATTCTCGAAAGGCGCTCGGGCGTATAAAGCTGTAACGAAGGAGGTATTGCAACGTGTCGACTAAAAAGGGTTTAGGCCGTAACTTTGATTCATTAGTGCCAACTGAATTGTTTGACGAGTCATTTGATCCGACGGCGGAACAAGATGATAAGGTGAGTGAACTGCGAACGATTAAACTTACTCAAATCAGCCCCGACCCGAATCAGCCCCGGCATATATTTGAAGAAGCGGCGCTTGACGAGCTTGCCTCGTCAATTGCTGAACATGGTATTTTGCAGCCGATCGTGGTGACGCCAAAAGACGGCGGTTATCAGATCGTAGCTGGTGAGCGGCGCTATCGTGCAGCGCAAAAGGCGGGTCTTGATAAAATTCCCGCGCTGGTACGAACACTTACAGACCAACATAAACTTGAGCTTTCACTTATCGAAAACATTCAGCGCCGGGACTTGAATGCAATGGAAACGGCAACGGCCTATCTGAAGTTGCGTGATCAGTTTAACCTGACGCTTGAACAAATTGGCCAACGCGTTGGCGGCAAATCTATTAGTACTATTAGCAACACTTTACGGTTACTGCGGCTTCCTGAAGCGGTGCGAACCGCCCTGGTTGAGGGAAAACTAAATGAAGGTCAGGCACGCCCACTGGTGAACCTTGAGCCTCAAGTTATCAAAGAAGTATTGCCGCGTATCTTAGAAGAAGAATGGAGTGCGCGCAAAATTGAGCAATATATTGTGCAACTGAAAAAAAATGCCAGATCGCCCATTGAAAGTGTTCGTAAAAAACCCGCTGAGGTTCCATATGAGACCGATACAAATAAGTTGGTCAAACGACTTTCAGCAGAGGTAAGCATCAAGACAAATGCTAAAGGTGCTGGTCAAATTGTGATTCGCTTTAAGAATGACCTTGATTTTCAGCGTATTCAAAAGCTTCTTGGTAACAGCTAGAACGTACGAATTTTATTGAGTGGATAGATTCGCAGGCCAACTGGACCAATAATGTCATAATAAGGAATAAGCCCTAGTCCACTCCTGGAGTCGTATGAGAAGTCGCCTTGGCGATGGTCGCCGGCCACAAAGAGGGTGCCTTCAGTGACAGTCGTATCTACGTCGCCGCTTGTTGGTGAGCCTGGCTCGCCGTGGCTGGCATCATCGGGGCGAAATCCATTTGGATGGCTAGAATTATATACAGTCAGTACGCCATCCTTGACAGTAACACGTTCACTCGGGAAAGCGATAACACGCTTAACGATATATTCATCACCTGTACCAGCGTTATATTGAGGGTTTTTAAATACAATAATTTGTCCGCGGGCGGGCATGTACTGCTTATTTTCAAGCTGTGCAATAGTCACGGGGATGCGATTAACAATTAAACGGTCACCAGTATAAAGCGTTGTCTCCATACTAGGACCAAGTACATTAAAAGTACGAAAAATATAGGTATTGATAAGGAGTGTTCCAACCAGAACACACACGATAAAAATGATAATGTTGAACGCGTCCTTAAAAAATGGATGACGTTGTAAGAATGTAGCTTCTTCCATAGGTATCTACTATACACGGTTTTTTCGCTGCAGAAAAGCAAAGTAGTTATGATTTTTATTCAAAAAATCGGGTAAGTCGTATATAGTAGGATAAGTATTTATGACAAAACAGAATAATTCACTCGACGGATTTGTCCCACGCCGACCTGGCAGTCAATTAGGTGAGCATCACAGCAAGAGTGGGGCGGGGGCGAACAGATTTTACCAGCCGGTTTCACCACACGAAAAGGTAGAGCAGCCAGTTCTTAAGCGTTCGGGCCTTGGAATTACTCGTAGTGACCTTGACGAGTCGTTGAAGGGTATTGATACCGACGAACCTTCAAAGAATGTAAAAAAGCGTCGCGGTGATAGAAAAGGTGCGCCAAAAAGTAAACTTCGCCGCATTATTAAATGGGTAGTTATTTTCCTCATCATAGTGGCTCTCGCTGTCGGTGGCTGGATTGCTTATAAGGCCCTTCATGCTAGTGGGAATGTTTTTAAGGGTAATATCTTGAATATTTTCCAAAACCAACCGCTCAAGCAAGATGCAAACGGCCGCAGTAATATTCTGGTATTAGGAACTTCGCAGGATGACCCTGGCCACCAAGGCGCTAATCTTACTGATTCTATTATGATTCTGAGCATCGATCAAAAGAATAAGAATGCGTTCATGATAAGCATTCCGCGTGACCTTGAAGTTCACTATGGACAGGCCTGTGTGTCGGGATATTCAGGAAAGATCAACGTATATTATTCATGCGCTGGGGGTGATGTTGGCAATGTTGATGCTGATCGCACAGCACTTACGAAAACGGCGCAATTTGTAGGCAGTGTCGCAGGTATTGACATCCAATACGGAGTAAACGTTGACTACACAGTTATGCGACAGCTTGTGAATGCAGTTGGCGGAAGTATCACGATTGATATTGAAGGAAGCGGCGGTGCACCGGGTATATTAGATCAGAATTTTGATTGGAAGTGTGGACTTGGTGACCGCAAGGTGAGTCACAGTGAACAGGTGAAACGTTGCCCACCAAATGGACACTTCATTGACTTTCCAAATGGTCCTGCTACCCTTGATGCAGAACATGCCCTTTATCTGGCTCAAGCCCGAGGCGATTGTGTTCCGGGGGGATATGGTCAATGTAAGGCAACCTACGGACTTAGTCGTTCTAATTTTGATCGTGAGCTTAACCAGCAAAAAATTATAAAAGCCATTCGCGAAAAGGCATTGAATGCGGGTGTGCTAACTGATGTCAGTAAGGTGACGAACCTGATTGATGCTCTTGGCGATAATTTGCGTACTACTTTTGAAACTAGCGAGATTCAAACCCTTGTATCACTTGCAAAAGATATCAAAGATTCTGATATTCAGTCGATCAGCTTGATTGACGGTGATAATCCAGTGATGACAGGTGACGCTCAGCCAACAGCAGGCAGGTATAACTTTACAGATCTGCAGGCCTTCATCCAGAAGAAACTAAGTAGTAATCCTGTGGTGCGTGAAGGCGCAAATGTAGCTGTCTATAATGGCTCTGGAGTGAGCGGCGTTGCTCAAACTGCTGCAAATACACTCAAGAATGACGGCCTCACTGTCAATGACATTGATACGGCTCCGGAAGGTACCTATGCTAACATTGAGCTGTATCAGATTGGGACGGGTATGGCAGCCACCAAGACCAAGCTTGAATCGATTTATGGTGTCAAGACGAAAAAAACCGCTTCGCCAGTTACGCCGCCTGCGGGTACGAACTTCGTCGTTATTATTGGCAAAGATCCTTCAGCAAAACAATAGTAGTGCTATAATAAAGGAAGATTATGGAGTTTTTAAGATCATCGAAGCGCCGCTCGTTCCTGAGCGAGCTGATCTACATCGCGCTTAATGTAGCACTCGCAGTGGCTATCCTTGCTGTAGTGCTTGCGGTAGAATCGCCGATTGCGGCCGTGGTACTAGTTTTACTCAGTAAATGGCGGGTGCTCGCGGTTCGACCAAGGTATTGGTTTGCTAATGTGCAAGCAAATCTGGTTGATATAATTGTTAGCCTTAGCGTTGTTGTACTTTTATATGCTGCTAGCGGGGCATTTCTTGCGCAGGCTACTATTACGGCACTTTATGTTGTGTGGCTTCTTTTTATCAAACCGCGGTCAAAGCGGGCTTTTATTGCTATACAAGCAGGTACAGCGATGTTTCTGGGTGTTACCGCGCTTATGGCGTTGTCATATGAGTGGATCGCTTCGCCGGTAGTGATTTTAATGTGGCTTATTGGTTACAGCGTAGCACGGCATGTCCTTGGCAGTTACGAAGAAACACACATCTCATTTTATAGCCTGGTGTGGGGGTTGGTGGTTGCGGAGATAGGGTGGCTAGCGTACCATTGGACATTCGCTTACGCCTTGCCTGGAGTAGGAAATATCAAATTATCCCAAACGGCACTGATTACAATTACGGTAAGTTTTCTTGCAGAGAGGATTTATGCAAGTTATACCAAACACGGGACTGTTCGTTCGAATGATATTGTTTTGCCGGCACTTCTTTCTGTAAGCGTGATTGTTATTGTACTTGTATTTTTCAACACACTTAGTACGGGCGCCATTTAAGCTGAACCTAAGATTAGGTGGGTAAGGTAGAAGAGATGAAAGAGAATGTTACGTCAGAAGAACGAGAAAAAATATCTGGTGAACGGCCTGCTGAGCTACAGGCAGTAACGCAAAAAAAGCAAAAAGTTCCTCCTCGCTTCATTATTATTGCGGGATGTATTGTACTTTGTTTATTTGCGGGGTTTGGTGGTGCTATTTTATATACGTCTATCCATGGCTCAAATACAAATAGCCAAGCTATTTCTCAACACCAATCAGTGAGTAATGATGGCAACAAGCTCGTCACTCAGGAAGAGGAGGATATCGCGGGCGTTGTGAGCAAAGTGCGGCCAAGCGTCGTTTCTATTGTTACGCAGTCTCGGGTAGGCTCAGGGTCGCTGTATAGTGCGCAGGAAGAAGACGGCGCCGGGACAGGTATGATTGTAGGTAAAGATGGGTACATTATGACCAACAAGCACGTTATTGATGGAGCGAATACGATTACAGTTATATTGGCTGACGGCACCACATACACGGATGTCAAATTACTAGGCACAGACCCTTTAAATGACGTTGCCTTTTTGAAGATAAATGGCGTCGGCAATTTACCCGCGGTAGAACTGGGCGACTCAACAACTATTAATGTAGGCGAGAAGGTGGTTGCTATAGGTAACTCGCTAGGACAGTATCAAAACACGGTGACAAGCGGGATTATTTCTGGCACTGGACGTCCTATTTCAGCTCAAGCGGGTGACTCCATCGAAAATCTTACGGATCTTATTCAGACTGATGCGGCAATTAATCCTGGTAATTCTGGTGGTCCTCTTCTGAACCTCAGAGGCCAAGTGATTGGAATTAATACCGCTATAGCCCAAGACGCGCAGGGAATTGGGTTTTCGATTCCTATCAATGCGACCAAGGGTATTCTGAAAGGTGTGCTTGATAACGGTACGGTACAGCGGTCATATCTTGGAGTGAATTATATCCCTATTACAGCTGATATTGCATCACATTATGGCTTATCGGTGAAAAAAGGCGCCTATGTATTTGCCGACACCGGGCAGTCGGCAGTAGTGGGTGGTAGCCCGGCAGATAAAGCGGGCATTAAAGACAAAGATATTATTACCAAAGTAGGTGACGTTGAGGTTGGTGATAAAGGGAGTGTATCGAGTTTGGTGGGTGAGTATGCACCGGGCGATACAATTATGCTTACTATTCTTCGGGGAAGCCAGACGATGACGGTGAGGGTGACGCTCAGCGCTTACCAGAGCAACCATTAGTCTTTTTGTAAAACAACGATAAACCCACGAGTTTCGCATAGGGTAAACCCGTGGGTTTTTGCAGATGCAACGAGAGCAGGGTGTTGGCGCGGGTCAGCTTCAAGCAGCAAGAAACCGTGAGATTGCATACGAAGAGCAGCCTGAGTAATCAACTTATGAATAAGGTGCAGTCCTTCATCGGTGGCAAATAATGCCTGATCTGGTTCGTAAGCTGTTTCCGGTGAGCGTTCCCAAGAAACGTCAACATAGGGGAGGTTAGCCAGGATAATATTTGGCGAGAAGGGGTAATCTGTAAGAAGATCGCTTTGCAGCAGCGCCACGTCCGCCTCAAGATAGTCAGCATTTGTCTTGGCCACTTTTATCGCATGGCGACTAATGTCGCTGAGTGTGACATCAAGCCAGGGCAGCTCGAGCTTAGCAGTGATGCCCAAACAGCCGCTACCCGTCCCAACATCAATAAGACGCGTATGAGTCTTAAAGAGTGTTTCGTTTTTTGGCTGTAATTCCTTCAAAAGTTCAATAATTGTTTCAGACTCAGGCCTGGGAATAAGCGTGGCTGGAGTGACTCGAAATAATCGACCGTAAAATTCCTTGTGACCAATTATGTATGCAATTGGCGTGCGGTCACGTCGTAGTTGCAGACGAGCTTCGGCGATTTCGAGTTGTCGGGGAGTGAGGATTTCATCGCTGTGAGCATGTAAAAATGTGCGGCTTTTTCGCAGCGTATGGCTCAAGATAATCTCGGCGTCCAGCCTGGCTGATCCAATGCCAGCACCGGCCAGTTGAATGGTCGCCTCGTGGATCCAGCTGCTAATTGCTGGCATTTTTGGCTGCGAGTTCTCGTTCATAGCTTTGCAGATGCTCAATTATATCCTCGATGTTGCCGTTCATAGCTCCGAGAATGTTACTTCGCGAATAACCGATCCGGTGGTCGGTAATACGGTCCTGCGGGAAGTTATAGGTGCGAATTTTTTCACTGCGGTCGCCTGAGCCAATGAGACCTCGACGTTCGGCTGCCAGCTTCGATTGCTCCTCGTCGATTTTTTGTTGCAAAAGGCGACTACGCAGTACGCTCATTGCCTTTTCTTTATTTTTGATTTGCGACTTTTCGTCCTGGTTAGTAACAACCATGCCAGTAGGCAGGTAAGTGATACGAACGGCGCTGTCAGTGGTGTTTACACTTTGCCCGCCATGTCCTCCAGAACGATACACGTCAACTTTGAGATCATTTGGGTTGATCTGGATGTCGGTTTCTTCCGCTTCGGGCAAGACCGCAACGGTTACGGTGCTTGTGTGAATACGACCTTGTGACTCAGTAGCGGGTACGCGCTGTACACGGTGAACGCCAGATTCAAACTTGAGCTGCGCGTAGGGCGAGTCACCCTTGATCAGGAAGACGACTTCTTTATATCCACCGGTGTCATTAGCGCTCTCGCTGATAAGTTCGGTTTGAAGGCCGTGCGTTTCACAGTAGCGAAGGTACATGCGATACAGTTCTGCGGCGAACAAGCTTGCTTCGTCACCCCCAGCCCCAGCCCGAATCTCCACAATGACGTTCTTTTCATCGTTTGGATCTTTCGGAGCAAGCATGATGAATAGCTCATCTTCAAGCGTGGCTAGTTTTTCTTCAATTTCAGTGACCTCAGCCTTAGCAACCTCAGCTAGCTCGTCATTGCCGTTTGCAAGGGTCTTCGCTTCTTCCAGCTGACCTTCAAGGATTTGACGCGATGTCGCTTTTTCGATTATTGCTTCAAGCTCGGTAAATCGCTTATTTTTTGCACTGAAAGAAGGATCGCTGTAGGCCTGCGGTGATGCAAGAAAATTACCAAGTTCGGCTTTCTCTTTGATCAGGTCGTCGATATTTAAGGTAATTTTAGGCATATGTAGTTATATTGTAACAAAAAGAGACCGCAACGGGTCAGTCTCTTTTGTAAGTGCGGCTAAGCAGCTGCTTTTTTTGCTTTTTGAGCGCTGAGCTTTTTAGCTTTGGCTGCCAATTGCTCTTTGCGAGCTTCTGCGGCGGCAAACTTAGCCTTGAAGCGATCGACGCGGCCTTCGGTGTCGATGATCTTTTCTTCGCCAGTAAAGAATGGGTGAGAGGCTGATGAAATGTGGATTTTCACGAGTGGGTACTCGTTGCCGTCTTCCCATGTAATGCTGTCGCTCGTTTGTGCGGTACTTTGAGTAAGAAACTTAAAACCCGCAACCTCGTCGCTAAATACGACAGGTCGGTACTGTGTGGGGTGTATACTGCTTTTCATATCTCAACCATTGTATCTGTTTTTGCAGATAATGTCAAAGGGTTAGCTATTTTTGCGCGTCTTCATTTTTCGAAGAGATCGTGTGATCATCGTAGTAAGAAGTGCGACGAGAACCGCAAGAACGAGCGATCCTGGAATAACAACGCTTGGTTGCGAAAAAATAGCGCTTGTATCTGGCGCTCCGACACCTGTTTGACTACAGCCCTCTTGATAATTGCCACAACTATAATCACCTTGGCCGTATGCCTGTGCAAAGAGAGAGGTTGGGACTAAAAGTGATGTATTCGTATGCATATTCACTCAATCGTAAGCTTTATGTGCTACTTCTAGTAAATAGCATTCCATGTAAATACACAAGTAGTACGTGATATTTCGTGCCTTATTTTATTACATACTAAATTGGTATTGATAAAAAATATGATTTATAATATAGTTAGTCAGTCGAAGTGAGATGAGCGAAAGCTCTTAACCTAAGGAGATATCCCCGTGGCAACTCCGACTGGTCAGACGGACGGAATCGTGCGGCTGCCGTTGTGGACGCTCATTCTGTTGATCTTCACCGGTGTGGTCTCCACCCTCTACGCGTCTGGTTTTTTCCAGGTGCTGATGGTGTGTCTGCTCATCGTCAACCTGACGGTGTCATACCTCAGGTTCAAGAACGAGGTCGGCATTCTCAAGTCGTACATCGGTCATGGACCGGTGGACAAGGCTGCGCTCCGCAAGGACGCGATGCAGTCGCTGCCCATCCCGGTGTGGATGCTGGTGACGCTGCTGGCGGGATCGCTGTTCGCGGTGTTCTTCCTTCTGCACGTCTTGGGGATCCTGGCGGGTCTGCTCGTCCTGCTGCTGATCCTCGGCGTTGTCGCCGGCGGGGCCTACCTCGCCTACAAGGCGTTGAAGTCTCGGTGACCTAGATTCGACTGTGGTGGGTAAGGAATGTTCCTTACCCACCATGCAACTCAAAAAAATAGTAACAAAACCCAAGTTGATAACACTCGATTGTCGTTTTAGGTTTATTTACTTATCTAACCGTGGATCGTCACTTGCTTGGTGGTGCAGCATGTGGAGAACCGAATTCCCGGCATTTACCAGAGTGTGACGACGGCTATGCTCAGCGGCAATTTTTTCGTGTAACATCTTCATGGCATGAATAGTACCAGGATTTTGAGTGAGTAGCTTGAATTCCTTATCCAGCTCCTCAAGGTCCGCATCGCTTAAATCTTCTAGCCCGACATACTTAGTACGAGCACCTTTGGTAGCCCGAATCAGCTCGTCCAATTTGATTTGTACGGCTTTGCCGTCTCGGTTTTGCGTATTTTGAATCAAGAATACCATCAGAAAGGTAATGATGGTCGTACCAGTATTAATGACCAATTGCCACGTGTCTGAGTAGTGAAAAATGGGACCGGTAAATGCCCATACTACAATAATGCCTAGGGCGCCGACGAACGCTGTTGCCGTTCCTGTCCAAATAGAAATGTGATTTGCAATAGTTCGAAACGTGTCTTTCATATATCTTTTAGTATACAAGTCGGTGCTCGCTTATGCTAGTAATTGTTTGACATCTAAAGTCACCTCTGTTAAAATAACTAGGTAACAATTTTTAATGACACAACCTTTCACTAGACTTCTGAATTTCAGGGGTGAAAGGTGAGGAACAAGGAGTTAATATAATGGCAGTAACTGTCGATATTAAACAGCTGCTTGAAGCTGGTGTTCACTTCGGACACAAAACAAGCCGTTGGCACCCAAAAATGGCGCCATACATTCACAGTAAGCGACAAGATAGTCACATCATCGACCTTACAAAAACCGTTGAGGGCCTTGAAAAGGCGTTGCCGTTTCTTACTAAGGTGGCTGCAAGTGGCAAGCAAATATTATTCGTTGGCACAAAAAAGCAAGCTAAAGATATCGTAAAACTCGCTGCCGAAGCTGCTCATCAGCCATATGTTACTGAGCGCTGGGTAGGGGGTATGCTTACCAACGTGGCTACTGTAGCCGCGCAGATCAAGAAATTAAAAGATCTCGAACGTCGCATGGTCAGTGGTGACCTTGAAAAGCGCTATAACAAACTCGAAGTACAGCGTTTTCAGGAAGAAATTGATGAATTAAATGTAAAATATGGCGGCATCAAAGATTTGAATGGCCATCCGGGCGCTATCGTTGTGCTTGACGTTATTACCGATGCAAATGCCGTAAAAGAAGCAAAAACGCTCGGCGTTCCAGTAGTTGGTGTGGTTGATACCAACGCCAACCCAACGGGTATTGACTACATCGTGCCAGGTAACGATGACGCGATCAAGGGGCTGCAGCTACTTCTCGATTACTTTATCGCTGCAGTTACTGAAGGTGCGGGAACCGTTAAAACAGAGGAGAAATAGCAATGGCTGTTACTATTGAAGACATTAAGAAACTTAAAGAATTAACCGGTGTTGGCCTGACCGATGCTAAGCAGGCGTTAGTTGAAGCCGATGGCGATTTCGACAAGGCGCTTGAAGCCATGCGCAAAAAAGGCCTCACGCGTGCCGAGAAAAAAGGCGACCGCGAAGCCCGTGAGGGCGTCATTGATAGTTATGTGCACGGTGGACGCATCGGCGTAGTCGTTGAAGTCAATTGTGAGACCGATTTTGTGGCCCGCCTTGATGACTTCAAAAAATTGGCACACGAAATTGCCATGCAAGTTGCCGCCATGAGTCCAAAGTATGTTACTGAAGCCGACATTCCAGCCGAAGAAATAGATCGCGTTCGCAAGGAGGCAGAAGAACGCATTGCGAGTGAAGGCAAACCTGCTGACATTGCACAAAAAATCGTTGATGGTCAGCTAAAGAAGCACTTTGCCGAACAAGTGCTTATGAGCCAACAATTCATCCTTGATGACAAAAAAACAGTTGAGCAATATGTAAAAGAAAACATTGCAAAACTTGGTGAAAACATCGTGGTTCGTCAGTTCAAACGCATCGAACTTGGTATAAACGAATAAGAAATGTACTACAAACATAATAAGCGCTCTTAAAAAGAGCGCTTATTATGTTTGTAGACAAGTTTTGTATCCTCATGTAAACTGAGCTAAAGCTAGCCAAAGGGATGGGAGTTTTTCTCATGTCAACGTTTGTCGCAGGTGTGGGCAAAGGAATGCACGGCTTTACGATCTTACTCGTGGATCTTGCTACTGTAAAGAGACGCGATCGCCTTCGTCAGCTGGTGAACGAACTCAAGCAGAGTGGACGAGTGGGCGAGGAGGCATTTGCTCTTGCATCTTATCTTAACGGCCCCGATGGTGTATTGATTATTGTTATTCCGCCTATTGCTGGCGCCAATAAGATGATTAATACGATCATTCATGAGAGCGCTCGGCAACTTTCGATTAACATGAAAAGATCTCCAATGCCGCAGAGTCTATGCAATGATATAGAGGTGACAGCTATGGCTGCCAGGGGTGATCTAGGCTAGCTTACGTACGGTGCCGCTTCCGTTCAATTTTGACGAAGCGGCATCATTCATTACTATCCCAGTGGAACTTACTCTTGTTATGATAGTATAAATATATGTTTAGTACCGATTCTTATGAAGAAAAAATGACACTTGCCCTCGTGTACTTTGAAGATGAGCTGAAAAAAGTTCGTACTGGCCGCTCGCATCCAAGTATGCTTGATGGTGTTTTTGTTGAGGTGTATGGTCAAAAAATGCCGCTCAATCAAGTGGCCAACATTACTGCTCCAGAACCACAACTTTTACAGATAACACCGTTTGACCCAAGTAATGTCCAGGCGATTGCTGGGGCAATTCGTGCGGATCAATCACTCGGATTCAACCCTAGTGATGATGGTCGTATTGTTCGCGTGCCAGTACCATCGCTTACCGAAGAACGTCGTCGTCAGTTGGTTAAACAAACTGGTGAAAAGGTTGAAGAAGCGCGTATTGCGCTGCGTAATATTCGTCAAGATGGTCTCAAAGAAGCCAAACGCAAAAAAGAAGCCAAAGAACTCAGTGAAGATGACGTCAAACGTGTAGAGAAAGAGTTCGATAGACTCATGGCCGATTACCAAGAAAAAATTGAAGCCACTTTTAAGGCTAAAGAGAAAGATATCCTCACGATCTAATGAGCGAAGAGATTCCTCAGCATATTGGTTACATTATCGATGGCAACCGTCGTTGGGCGCGTAAGCATGGCTTGCCTGTGTATGAGGGTCATATGGCGGGATACAATGCCATCCACGACGTCGCTATTGCTTCGTTTGATGCAGGCGTAGAATACGTTTCGGCCTATATTTTTAGTACCGAAAACTGGAAGCGCAGCGAACAGGAGGTGAGTAAGCTAATGAGTCTCGTTCTCAAACTGCTTACTGCCGACATTAAAATCCTTGAGGAAAATAACATTAAGTTAAAGGTACTTGGTTCGCGTGACCGAGTAAGCGCCAAGATTATTAAAGCCATAGATGAAGCCGAGGCTCGTACGGCGGGTAATACACACGGTACGTTGGCCGTTTGCTTTAATTACGGTGGTCAACTTGAGATTGCCGATGCGTGCAAAAAAATTGTTCAAGCAGGGATCAACTCAAACGATATTACGCCAGAGCTCATCGAGCAACATCTCTATTCGCCAGAAATCCCACCAATGGATATGTTAGTTCGTACCAGTGGTGAGCAGCGTATTAGTAACTTTATGCTTTGGCGCGCAGCCTATAGCGAATTATTGTTTTTAGAAAAACTCTGGCCCGAGATGACAAAAGAAGACGTAACCGCTATACTGGAAGAATATTCACAGCGAGCTCGAAGATTTGGAGGATAGATGGAACTGGTTTTTGGTATTATTGGCGGCTTGTTAATTCTGGTTTTTTTGGTGGTTGTGCATGAGCTTGGCCACGCATTAGTTGCTCGTCAAAACGGAGTGGTGGTAGAAGAATTCGGTGTTGGATTTCCACCACGTGCCTGGGCAAAAAAACTCAAAAATGGCGTGTTGTTCACACTGAACTGGCTACCGCTCGGCGGGTTTGTCAAGCTTCAGGGAGAGCATGATAACGCTGACCAAAAAGGCGACTACGGTGCTGCAACGTATTTGCAGAAAACACGAATTCTTCTAGCCGGAGTGCTGATTAACTGGATAGTTGCCGCGATAATTTTGTCCATTCTGGCGGCGACCGGCCTTCCAAAAATCATACCAAATCAATTTTCTATTCCTAGCGATACCACAAATAGTAAACAACCGGTCGAAATTACCGAAATTACTAAAAATTCACCAGCGGCTCAAGCGGGCTTACAGATAGGAGATCAAGTTGTGCGCTTTGCTGGCGGACCCGTACCGGCACCAAGCGACCTTGTTGAGCAAACCAAGGCTCAAAAAGGCAAGCGGGTAGAAATTATTTACACACGTGGCGGAGTTGAGCATAGCACGACGGCAACGCTTCGTGCCGACAATAGTAATGGAGAGGGGTATCTTGGCGTTGGCTCAGGTCAGCGGGAAGAAATCCAAGCCAGCTGGTCGGCGCCAATTGTTGGAGTGGTGACTACGGGTCAATTTACGTTGGTAACATTGCAAGGCCTTGGGGATCTTGTAACAAATGTTGTGCGCGGTGTCGTGTTGCAGTTTAGCCCAGATCATGCCACGCGCGATCAGGCTCATGCTGATCTCGCGACGGCGAGCGGTAGTGTAGCTGGTCCAATCGGTATTTTAGGAACCATATTTCCGGCAGCTGAACAGGCAGGTCCTACGCAGCTTGCTTTCCTTACGGCTATCATTTCATTAACACTGGCCGTCATGAACGTACTGCCAATTCCAGCGCTTGACGGTGGCAGATGGTTTGTCATGACTCTCTTCCGTTTGCGCAAAAAAACGCTTACCAAAGAACGCGAAGAACGCATTCAAAGTACAGGCTTTCTTATTCTGATCACCTTAGTAATAGTGGTAACTATCGCCGATGTCAGTAAACTTTTCAAATAACTCTGCCATAAAAATAATTCGTTCACCATGGAGTGTAGCGTTTGGCCTCATGCTATGGGTGTTTATTGGGTTTTTTATTGCCCAGCTTTTACTAATTGCTGTTATTGATGGTCTTAAGATTATAGGGGTGTCGTTTGTTGGTGCAAACCAAAATGTGGCTAACTTTATCATAGCAGCGCTTATCTATACGCTTACTGTAGCTATTGTGATTGTTTTTCCTTGGGTGATAAAAAAATATCACACAACAAAAGTGGATATTGGGCTTATGCGACTTCCGACATGGATGGACATCTTGCTTGCACCTGCTGGGTTTATTGTCTATTTCTTGGCGTCAATGGTCTTCTTGTATGTCTGTACTCTTGTTTTTCCGTGGCTCAATCTTAATCAGGCACAAGAGACGGGATTCGGTGGGACGTTTCATAACTACGAACTCCTTCTCGCATTCTTTACGCTAGTCATTTTAGCGCCTTTTGCTGAAGAAGTACTTTTCCGTGGGTATTTATATGGTAAATTACGACAGCATGTGCCTGTTTGGGGAGCCATCCTCCTTACGAGTGCATTGTTTGGTATTATTCATGGACAATGGAATGTTGGTATTGATGTTTTTATGCTCAGTATTGTTATGTGTTTTTTGCGTGAAATAACTGGAAGCATTTGGGCGGGAATGCTGGTGCATATGATAAAAAACGGCATCGCGTTTTATCTTCTCTTTATCTTTCCGTTCATTTCCACTACAATGGGAGGACAATGACGACACATATCGTTTCATCTTTTGATCCTCGCACCCCGGCTCGCCGGTAGTTTCCTTTTTAGCCACACATAATGTAATGTAACAGGAGTATTTTATGCGAGTATCGCAACTATTCACCAAAACCAGCAAAACTATCCCAGCCGATGAAGTAGCTAAAAATGCTCAGCTGCTTATTCGCGCAGGGTTTGTCTATAAAGTTATGGCAGGCGTGTACGCGTATACGCCACTTGGACTTCGTGTGCTTGAAAACATCAAAAGCATCGTACGTGAAGAAATGAATGCCATTGGAGGCCAGGAGCTCATCATGACTAACCTTCAGCCCAAAGAAGTGTGGGAAACGACTACACGTTGGGACGATGAAGTGGTTGATGTATGGTTTAAAACCAAACTCAAAGACGATACCGAGCTTGGTCTCGCATGGTCGCACGAAGAAGCGATTATGGAAATGATGCGTCAGTTTATTCAAAGCTACAAAGACCTTCCAGTGAGTGTCTATCAGTTCCAAACCAAGTTACGTAATGAGCTACGCGCTAAAAGTGGCATAATGCGTGGTCGCGAATTTGTCATGAAAGACATGTATTCACTTCACGGAACAGCTGAGGACCTTGATGATTATTACGAAAAGGTCAAAAAAGCTTATTCACGTATCTACGATCGTTTGGGTATTGGAAATGATACGTATGTGACCTTTGCCAGCGGCGGCGCGTTTACCAAATTTAGCCACGAGTTTCAAACGATTTGCGATGCCGGTGAGGATATTTTGTATGTTCACCGTGAAAGGAATATCGCTGTTAATGAAGAAGTACTTGACGACGCTTTAAAAGAGCTCGGCGTCTTTAAGGACGAACTAGAGAGGGTAAAAAGTGCTGAAGTCGGTAATATCTTTAACTTTGGTACTGAAAAGTCAGAACAGATGGGTATTATGTTTACTGGAAGTGACGGCAAAGAACATCCGTTCTATCTTGCCTCATACGGTGTTGGCATTACGCGAGTGATGGGGGTGATCGTTGAGAAATTCGCTGACGACAAGGGGATGGTGTGGCCGGAAAATGTGGCGCCATTTAAGGTGTATCTAGTGCGAATTGGTAACGAAGCGGCTATCAAGCATGCCGATGAATTATACGAAGAACTAAAAGCCAAAGGTGTCGATGTGCTCTATGATGACCGCGACGAACGGCCAGGGGCAAAGTTTGCCGACAGCGAGCTGATGGGCATTCCTTATCGGATCACCGTAAGTGAGCGCCTCATTGAGGCCAAGACATATGAATATACACCTCGTATGAGTGGGAAAACAGAGGTGTTGACACGCGAAGCGCTGCTTGGTAAACTTAGTTGATTGTAGACGGAAATGCCACGATCCACGCTGTATATAGCGGGTATGATGCCTGTGGGGACGCTATAATTATCAAATAAAGGAATTAAAAAACTGATGAAAAAACTCTATCAACTTACCGATGAAGGCAAAAAAGAACTTGAAGCCGAGCTTGAAGAATTAAAAGGTCGTCGTGGCGCTATTGCCGATAAAATTGCAGAAGCTCGTGACTTTGGTGATTTGAGCGAAAACGCCGAATATGATAGCGCTCGTGAAGAACAAGGCTTGCTTGAGAGCCGTATTGCTGAGATTGAAGATATTTTATTGAACGCCGAAATTATAAAAGCCAGCAAAGGCTCAAAGGTCAGCCTTGGCAGTAAAATAGAACTCAAAACTGGCAAAAAGACCTTTGTTTATACCGTTGTTGGTCCGGTTGAAGCCGATCCACTTGAAGGAAAAATAAGTAACGAATCACCCATCGGCGAAGCGCTTATGGGTAAAAAAGTAGGTGAGAGCGCCACTATTACTACGCCTAAAGGTGAAATCACCTACGAAATCACCTCGATTGGTTAAAGGTATCAGCGTTTTTTAGATGTGGCGTGCCCGGGAATGCCAAAACCCTGCTGGGTTAGCGATGGATCGTGCGTAAATAGAAAGTCATCATCAAGATGACCTCTGCGATGGATAAACTCTTGTGTTTTCCAGACTGAGTTTAAATGAGGATCGTCGATAGAATGCCGAGGTGTATGTCGCAAAAACGGCACCTTGAAAGCTGAAGCTCCGAGTTCTAATACTGTTCTCTGTTCTCGGCCCGGAATGAGTGCATGATTACCGTTGAAATCAAGTTTGGCTACCTTTGGGACAGCTTGCGTCTGGTTTAATGCCTCAAGCGCTACTTCTCCAAGCTGGCCAAGCAGCTTTACAGGATGAAGCTTCTCGCTTGTTTTATGAAGTAATTCTCGTGAGATTCCTACAACGGTCATAATGAGTGTATATTATCATCTTGCTTATGTTTTGTCAATATACAAGATAGATGATGCGGAGTGGCGCATGTATTACAGATGTGATAAAGTAAAAACAGTATGGCAACACTTCAAGATTACCGCGATGAGCGGCTACGAAAGCTCGATAAATTAAAGACGCTTGGCATCAATCCGTACCCGGCTGAAAGTCATCGCACGCATAATACAGGTGTCGTCGTGTCTGACTTTGAGGCACACGCGGGCAAGACAATCACTGTTGCCGGGCGTATTATTGGCTTGCGTAAATTTGGCAAACTGGCCTTTATCGTTCTGCGTGATTACACTGGCAGTATCCAACTATTCCTACGCGATGGCGACACGACATCCCTCGACCGAACGCGTAATCTGCTTGGTATGAAAGAATTGCCTTTGCTTGATACGGGCGATTTTGTTGAAGCAACCGGCGAGGTCATTAAAACTAAAACTGGCGAAATTTCCATCGCGGTTAAAGAGTTGCGTCTGCTCACCAAAAGTCTTCGTCCATTGCCAACTGAGCTCACTAACAAAGAAGAGCGTCTTCGTCGCCGTTACGTTGACATGAACGTCAACCAAGAAGTGCGGGATCGTTTCGTGCGTCGAAGTAAATTTTGGCAGGCAACACGCGACTTTTTGAACAAGAACGAGTTTATCGAAGTGAACGTTCCGGTGCTCGAGCATACCACCGGTGGTGCGGATGCCAATCCGTTCGTCACACATATGGATGCGCTCGATCAGGATTTTTATCTGCGCATTAGTCACGAGCTGCCACTAAAACGTCTCTTGGGTGCCGGGTTTGAAAGAGTATACGACATCGGGCCACGTTTTAGGAATGAGAATTATAGTGATGAGCATTTGCCCGAGCATGTGGCCATGGAGTTTTACTGGGCATACCTTGACTGGACAAAAGGCATCGAGTTCATGGAAGAACTCATGAAATATGTGTTGAAAGAGACATTCGGCACTTTGCAGTTTCAGCTTGGGGGCGGTAAGTTCAACGTCGACCTTAGTCAAAAGTGGGAGCGATGGGACTATGCAGAGACTATTCAAAAGCGATATGGCATTGATATCTTTAACTGTTCGATTGAAGACGTAAAAAAAGCGTTGTCTGAAAATAATCTAGAAGTGGAGCAAACTGAAAACAAAGCACGTGGTATCGACAAGCTTTGGAAAAACATTCGAAAGGACGTGACTGGTCCCATTTGGCTTATCAATACGCCATTATTCATTAGTCCACTTGCAAAGAAGAATCCGGAGCGACCTGAAACAACCCAACGTTTTCAGGCAGTCATTGCGGGAAGCGAACTCACAAACGACTTTTCCGAGCTGAATGATCCAATCGATCAGCTCAGCCGCTTTATGGAGCAGCAAGCGATGCGCGAAGCGGGCGACGATGAAGCGATGATGCTTGATATAGATTTCGTCGAAATGCTTGAATACGGTATGCCTCCTGCATGTGGATTTAGCTACAGCGAGCGCCTTTTTTGGATTTTTGAAGGAGTAAGTGCACGCGAAGGTGTGCCATTTCCGCAGCTTCGAACAGAATTTGATGGTACGACACGAGAAATCTACTCGGGCGTGAGACTTGACGCGTAAAATACTTGCCATCCAGTCATAGATTTACTATACTAAGTATAGTAAATAACGAAAGGAAAGTATGATTAATATTGCTGTATTTGTAGGAAGTTTGCGCGAGAAATCATTTAACGCATCGCTTGCGCACACGCTAGAAAAACTTGCAGGTGAAAATGTAACGTTTCACTACGTTGATATCAACCTACCATTATTTAATCAGGATCTAGAAGCTACCTATCCATCAGAAGCACAGCAGGGTAAAGACATTGTAGAAGCAGCGGATGGTGTTCTGTTTATTGCGCCAGAATTTAATCGCGGTGTACCAGGTGTGCTTAAAAATGCTGTCGACTGGATAAGCCGACCATGGGGTTACAATTCGTTTATAGGTAAACCAGTAGCGATTACTGGAGCCTCGGTTGGGCCTGTAGGTACGGCGCTCGCCCAGTACCAGTTGCGTCAGGCAATGACCTATCTCGACGTGAAACTTATGGGCGCACCGGAACTTATGATCGCTGGGGCGGGTGAGGCCTTTGACGAAAACGGTGGACTCACTGATGAGCGATGGCTTAAGAATGCAAAAGCGTTCATCGATGCGTTCATTGCATTTGTTGAACATCAAAAATAGCAAAGCCAGCAAATACTTTATAGACATCTTGCAAAAAGATGTCTATTTTAATTTGAATGTTGACAAGCCAAAGTACCTTGTATAACATAGAACTATGAATCAAAAAACAACGTCAGCAGAAGGCTACGCAGAACAACTTGCCACGCAACTACGCAAAGGGTTTTTAGCGTACTGCGTATTAAAAGTATGTTCGGGCGAGCCGATGTATACCAGCGACATTATCAAGCGGCTGAGTGAGGCAGAGTTAGTGGTAGTAGAGGGCACGATTTATCCGCTGCTGAGTCGGCTTCAAAAAGATGGTTTACTCGAGCATCAGTGGCAAGAGTCAGAACAAGGACCGCCACGCAAATATTATAAGGTGACCAATCTTGGGCGGGAAGTAATGGATCAAGTCACTAAAAAGATCACAACGCTAAATACAACGCTAAAGAAGTTATAAGGAAAGACCATGAAAGAAATCACACGAATCCACATTGCGAAAGTGCCGTACGATATTGAGCTTACAGCCAAAAAGGAGCTTGAAACTTATATAAAGGCGCTTGAGGCATATAGTGACGCCGAAGTACTTAACGATATCGAGATACGCATTACTGAAATTTTGCTTGAACGAGGTATTAAAAAAAGTGGCGTCATAGTAGTGGATGATGTTACTGCACTAAAAAAACAACTGGGAGATCCAAGCGAATTTATAGAAACGGGTGATATTGCCGTTGGCCCAGAAGATATGTCACTAAACGAAAGACCGGCACGAAAATTGTATCGCAACCTTGATAATGCAGTTTTTGGCGGAGTACTAAGCGGCATCGCGGCCTACCTAAAAGTAAATCCGCTTTGGATCCGCCTCATTTTTATCATTCTAGCTTTTGGGTCATTTGGAACCGTGCTGTTGGTATACGCAATCTTATGGATCGTAGTACCGCCTGCAAAAACTGCTGCAGATAAATTGCAAATGACAGGTCGAGCTGTGACGGTTGCTTCTATCCGTGAACTAAATGAAAGTGAAGTAGTACCGCCTATTGTAAGCGGTTCTAGCGTGAGAGTCGTAACGCTTCTTCTCGGTATCGGTTGCGTTATTGGTGCGCTTGGTGCGGCCGGGGTGACGACTGCCGTAACAGTTGCCGTACTGACAGGCGGGCATGATAGTATGTTTGATGGTCAAGATAAAGGCTTTTTCTATACTATTTTTAGTCTGATGGTAGCTTGCGGTTTACTTCTTACCGCGTTATTCGTACTGGCCGCGTATGCCTCTTTTGTACAAAAAATAACCCATCGTGTGCTAGTGAGTATGTGCGTCGTCGTTGTGCTTGGTTTGGGGTGTTTTGGTACGGCAATCGGATTTACGCAATATCTTCGTGTACATTACGATAAAACCCAGGCAAATGACAGGCAAATGCTAGCACTTCCAGGTAACACTTCATTCCACGGACTAGCAATAACCTCGAATAACGCAGATATTATATATGTGCCCGACGCAGCAACACCACGTGCTGAACTGCAGCGCGTTTCATCTGAAGACGTCAGCGCTACTGTCAGTAATGATACATTGACGCTTAATGTTAAGGGTGTATCTTCAGATAGTTGCATGACATTTTGGTGTAGTCAGCCTCGTCAACGGGTGACCATTCATGGTCCTGCGCTCGAGCGCCTAACGGCAGGCGAACATACCTCACTCGAGTACCAGGCGGCCACACAGCCGCAGTTGACTATTGTTGCTGGTGCGCATGCAGAGGTGACCATTTCTTCAGGAACTATTGATACTATGAAGATTACAACCGCTGATAACGTTGGCTTCACGGCATCAGGGGCGACTATTAGCCATGTTGAGGCAAATATAAAATCTGCGACGCAGCTCACCTTGGGTACTATTGAAAGTTTCTCACTTGGCGATCAAAAAGCTTGTCCCGCTGGTGCTCGATCTGAGGTGTCAGTCTGGAAAATAAGTGATAATACATTTATGCTTAATGGTGTAGCTTCGGCTGCAATGACGACCAAACTAGAGTGTACTGTAATCTCTATAGAGAGTGGAGATCAACATGATCGAAGTTAGCCACGTTACAAAAACCTATGGCAAAAAACATACCGCGTTCACTGCGTTAAATGATATTAGTTTAACTATTCCTGATGGCGCGAGCGTAGCTATTATCGGCAAGTCGGGCTCGGGTAAGTCAACGCTTATGCATGCTATGAGCGGCCTTGATCGTCCGGAAAAAGGTAAGGTGATAATTGATGGGAAAGACATCTTAACTCTAAAGCCAAAACAGATTGATTCGTTCCGTGCCCACCAGATGAGTTTCATTTTTCAGAGCTTTTTCGTGCAGGCTAATGAAAGTTGCTACGACAATGTAAGCTTACCGCTTGAGATTGCGAATGTGCCAGCGGTGAAGCGTCGCAAGAAAATCGAATCAGCGCTTCAGGCGGTAGAGTTACTGGACAAAAAGAAATCACGTGCTCGAGATCTTTCCGGCGGTCAAAAACAACGCCTTGCTATTGCGCGTGCTATCGTAAACGAGCCAAAGATTATTTTTGCTGATGAGCCAACGGGTAATCTTGATACTGTCACAGGTGGAGTGATTGAGGATTTATTGTTTGACTACAATAAGAATCAAGGGGCAACTTTAATTATTGTGACCCACGATAGCGAGCTCGCCGCCAAATGCGACATGCAAATTCACATTAAAGACGGTGTTATTGAAAAAATGACCACAAAATCAAGGGAGAAGAAGTAATGAGAATTCGCGATACTATACGTCGGGCGGGTAGAAGCTTGCGTCAGGCAAAAGCACGCACGCTTCTTACTAGTTTGGCCATTAGTGTGGGAGCGTTTACGGTCACGCTCGCGCTGGCAGCGGGCGCCGGCGGCCAAGCCTATACCGATTCACTTATCAAAAGCAACGGTGATGCTAAACATTTATCAATTATGGCGAAGGTAAATAACCAAAGTGATACGCCAAAAGAATATGGCGCCGATGACGGTAGCGGCGCAAAACAGGGCGTATTAACTGATCGTGATGTCACAAAAATAAAAAACGTTGCTGGCGTGTCAGAAATTACCCCGGCGTATAGTATTAGTGCTGCCTATATGACACGTGGTGGAGGCGCGAAAAAATATGACACGACCATCAGTATAAAGGCCGATCGTACGGCGCTTTCGCTAGCGGCAGGTTCACTCCAGAACAACCAGGTGTCAAATGGAAGTATTATCGTACCGGAAGATTATTTACCTGTGCTTGGTTTTACAAACGCTCAGGATGCAATCGGTAAAACTCTAACAGTACACATCGAAAAACCATCTATTATGCTTGGTTATCCAAGTGCGCAATCGGAAGATAAAACCTTTACTATTGCTGCGGTCGATAAAAAATCTACTTCCGTATTGCAATATCGGGCAGCGCTGCGCATTTCGACGGATGATGGCAAGGCTATTTACGATTATCAAACAGCAGGTATTCCCCAAAGCGATCAATATTACACTATTAATGTTCGCGTTGCCGATAATGTTGACGTGAAGTCAGTTCAACAGGCGATTGAAAACGATGGGTATACAGTCTTTTCACTGCAAGATATCCAACAGACGCTTTTTCAGTTTATTAACATCGTGCAGTGGGGGGCAGCCGGGTTTGGGTTCTTGGCTATCTTGGCGTCAGTGTTCGGTATTATTAATACGCAGTACATTAGTGTATTAGAGCGTACACAGCAAATCGGTCTCATGAAAGCGCTTGGTGCGCGTCGCAAGGACATTGGTCGACTCTTTCGTTATGAGGCAGCCTGGGTAGGTTTTTTGGGTGGTGCAATCGGAACGTTGCTTGCTGTCGCTACCGGTCTATTCAATCCGGCTATTGCTAAGGCCTTGAGTCTTGAAGAGGGGACGAAACTTTTGCAGTTCAATCCACTTACGAGCATTGTGCTTATCGTGAGCTTGATGATTGTTGCTGTACTTGCCGGCTACTTCCCGGCGCGCAAGGCGGCAAAGCTTGATCCAATTGAAGCACTACGCACCGAATAATAAAAATAACCCGCTATGGACGAGTTATTTTTAGTCTTTGAGAACTATTGCACCGAGTTGATGCCGTCGGTGTTCTCTGCTAACTCTCCAAGAAGAATATCTATTTCGTCTTGAACAATTTGCTCAAACTCAGGAACGTTTTCTTGGAGCCATTTACCAACTTCTTCTTCGTCTGCGTTTTCCTGCATATCTACTAATGTTTTAAGCTGCTCATCGTTTAAGGTGTCAGTGATTTCGGCACCTACGCGCTCTTCAAGTGTGTCGTTAAGGTGGGTAATGAGGGAAGCGACGTCTTTGCCCTCAAGGTCTATGCCTAAGTTTTTAAGGTTTTCTTCAGTAATGTAATCTTGCATATGTTTATTCCTCTTAGCTTATGGATGTTATTATACGTTACTTAGCTGTTTCCCAGCTACTTTTAGCAGCCTGGAAACCGACCCTAGCTGCTTTAGATGCGCGTAGGGCTATTTTTCCAATTCTGCTGTTTCTTACACGGTTAGCCATCTTGTCGAGACCGTTATCGATTGAGTTCTCAATTTTATTCCAGCGATTTTGCCGCACATTTTTGCGATAAGCTTTTTGACGACGAGCCACCTCAGCCTTAACGCGAGCCTGGCGACGCTCTTTTTCGCGCTCTGCTTCTTGTTGTTGCTCGGCTTCGTGCGCTTTATCTGTATCAAACTGACTATTCATTTCATGTGCTTCATCGTAAACCTCAGCTATTCTTCCGTCGTAAAAGGCTTTAGCGCGGGCTTTAGAGTCGAAAGCCTCATTCATATGCTCTGCTTCGGTTTCTTCGTCGAAACGTTTATTACGCGCGTCGGCTTCTCGTTTTAAGTTTCGCTCTTCGCGACGTTTAGCCCAACTGCGTTTGGCCTGAGTTCCTTTAGTAACTGCTTGAGCTACAAGAAAGCCAGTACCTTTTGCGACTCCTTCAAGGCTAAGAAGGGTAAGTCCAAAACCAACGCGACCTGTGACCTTAGCGTGGCGAAGTGCCCACTTGCCAAAGCGCTTAGTGGCTTTTTTAGCAGCTTCTATTTTTTCGCCATGTTCTTCCATGAAGTCAGCAACACGTTCGTTTGCGGCGCCAACCACCTTTGAACGAGTTGTCTCGGTCTCTTCGGATTTCTCTTCTGTTTCAGGATTTGTTTCTTGCTCAACAGAATCGTCTGTTTCTGTTGGCTCTTCCTCGGGCCATTTTGGCTCTTCTGTTTCAGGAGCGCCTGTTGAAGCCTCCTCTTCATCTGATACGGGTGCCCTATCGGCTTCAGGTTTTGTTGTATATGGAATTGTCTCTACGGACATATATTTTCCTTTTTGTTTTAGTAATGTACTGAATTAATTATTAGCATAAACATCATAAAAAGTCAACTACTATGAAACTTTATAGGATATTTATCTACAATAGTAAATAATATGTCTTAGTACGAGCGGAAAGGGGTGATATAATAAAGCACATGTTAGATATCCGTTTTATTCGTGAACACGCCGAGGCTGTGCAGCAAAATACCCGCAACAAGGGGTATGAGATAAATATAGATGAGTTGCTTCGCCTTGATTCTTCTCGCCGTGAACTGCAACAGGAGACGGATACACTACGTGAACGTCGAAATGATATTGCCTCACAGATGAAAGGCGGCAAGCCCAATGACGAGCTTGTAGCTGAAGGGAAGCGGCTGAAGGAGGAGTTGGTTGACAAGGAGGCGCGACTTAGAGAGGCCGATCATGTTTTTATTGAGCTCCTGAAAAAGGTGCCAAACATGGCCCTTGATATTGTGCCTATTGGAACGACTGAAGAAGAGAATGTGGTTATCCGTACGGTAGGAGAAAAACCTACCTTCTCGTTCGCATTGAAGAGCCATTGGGAACTTGCAGAGGCGAAGGACTGGATTGATAAGGAGCGTGCTGCTAAAATCGCTGGCGCGCGCTTTGCGTATCTAAAGGGTGATTTGGTACGCCTAGAATTTGCTTTGTGGCAATTTGGTATGGATGTTTTGGGCAATGAAGGTATATTGAAGTCTATTGCTGAGAAAAACAACTTATCAGTTAGTGCGAAGCCGTTTGTGCCGGTACTCCCTCCGGCAGTTGCACGAACAGAGGTATTTCAGGCGACGGGACGACTAAATAAGGAAGAGCAGACGTATAAGCTGGAAGATGAAGATTTATGGCTGAATGCAAGTGCCGAGCATACATTATCGCCAATGTATATGAACGAGACGCTGAATGAGACTGATTTTCCTATTCGTATGGTTGGGTATACTACTGCTTTTCGTCGTGAAGCGGGCACGTACGGCAAAGATGCGGAGGGGATTTTTCGTTTGCATCAATTCAACAAACTGGAAATGGAAAGTTTTACGACTGCCGAAACTTCGCTCGATGAGCATTATTTCATGGTAGCGATTCAAGAATATTTAATGCAGCAGCTCGGCTTGCCGTATCAGGTACTTGAAAAATGCACCGCTGACATTGGACGTCCAAATGCAAAAGGCGTGGATATTGAAGTATGGCTACCGTCTCAGGATATGTATCGCGAGACGCATACGGCTGATTATATTACAGATTATCAAACACGTCCTATGAGAACGCGAGTTCGTCGCAGGAATGGTGAAACGGAGCTGGCCCACACGAATGACGCAACGGTGTTTTCGGAGCGCCCGTTGATTGGAATTTTGGAAAACTATCAGACAGCCGAAGGTGATGTGGTTGTTCCATCGGCCCTTCGCCCGTATATGGGCGGTAGAGAGAGTATCTAGTGATTTATTTGATTGGCGGTCCAGCACGTTGCGGAAAATCGACGCTCGCAAAGCGGTTTCGCAGGGAAATAGATGGACAGGTGCTGTCTGGTGATGCGTTTGTAAAGGCACTTCAGGCAACACTTGAGCCTCGGACACTTCCTGATGTGTTTGATAGAGATGTTGTGGCTGTTGGAAGCCTTGATAGGCTGGAAACGAAAGTTGATCGTCTGCGTCGTCGCGATGAAATGATGTGGCAGTTTTATGAGGCATATATTCATACTGCCGTTGCGGATGCTCCGCAGGACGACTTGTTGCTTGAGGGTAATTTGTGGCCGGACTATCTGGAGCTATTACCATATGAGCACCGGGCAGTTTTTTTGATTGATACCTCAAAGACGCAATTTGAGCGACTAAAAAATATTCGAGACGGCGTGAGCGATAACAATTGGATGCAGGAATATGATGATGACAAACTCAAGGTGTGGAGTGAGTTCAATAGCTTACGGAGTCGGCGTTATGTAGAGTTGTGCAAGAAGCTTGGCTACGAATATTTTGATGTTGCCAAGCTTGGTATTGAAGCGGTTGAGCAAGCGGCGCTTGAGTACTTGAGGCAAAAAGCGGTATAATGAAAGTACAAGCCCGTGTGGCAAGGAGGTAGCATGATCGAAGCAATCGATATTACCGGGGTAAGATATGACGTTGATCTCACGACGAGAAAGTATATTGCAAAAAAGATTGGGCGACTCGACCGTTACCTTCCAAAACATGCACGCAAAAGCGTCACGGCAGAGGTAAAGCTGAAAGAAGTGAATCGTGACCATGGTAACAAGTACGAGGCTGAAATTATTTTGAATGTGCCTGACAAGGTGTTGATGGCTAAAGATTCTACGTTAAATATTTTGGCGGCGGTAGATATTGTGGAGGCCAAACTAGTGACGCAACTGCGCAAGTACAAGCAGGCTATTGTACCCCATGTGGGCAGACGAGGGGTGCTGAGTCGCTTTAAGCGAAGTTACGCTCGCGAACAATAACTCCCTCATTGAATTATTGATGAAAATTCCTCTTTTGTTTCTTTGTGTTTTTGTGAGCGTGCGTTGTCTCGAAGAATGAAACGGCGTATAATACAGGGTAGTATTTTGAAGAGAAGTTTCAGACACCGGAGGGATTCTTGATATGGTAAGTAGACAAAAGACGCTCACAAAGATTTTTGGCGATCCGCAGAAGCGGATTTTAAAAGGACTTGAGAAAAGAGTGGTGACAATTAATGCTCTGGCCGACACGTACAAGGCGATGAAAAAAACGGAGCTGCCAAAGCAAACTGCCGTGCTGAAAAAGCGTTTGCAGGATGAAAATATGACACTAGATGATATTTTGCCCGATGCGTTCGCGCTGGTGCGCGAAGCAAGTGATCGCGTGCTGGGCATGCGCCACTTCGACGTGCAGTTGATTGGTGGTATGGTGCTTCATGACGGCAACGTGGCCGAGATGAAAACGGGTGAAGGTAAAACTTTAGTGGCAACGTTGCCTATATTCTTAAATGCGCTTGAAGAAAAAGGAGTGCACTTGGTGACGGTCAATGATTATCTGGCGCAGCGTGATGCTGGCTGGATGGGCGAATTGTATGACTTTTTGGGTATGTCTACCGGTGTGATTATTAACGACGCGTCGTTTATCTATGACAAAGACTATGACAACGAAGCGCATACCGATCCACGTATGCGGAAACTTCGTCCGGTAAGTCGTAAAGAGGCATATGCGGCCGATATTACTTACGGTACAAACAATGAGTTTGGGTTTGATTATCTTCGAGACAATATGGTGAATGAAGTTGAATTGTTGCGTCAGCGCGAGCTGAATTTTGCGATTGTGGATGAAGTGGATTCGATTTTGATCGACGAGGCGCGTACCCCGCTGATTATCAGTGCACCAGCGGCTGAAAATCCGGATAGTTATTATCAATTTGCAAAGATTGCCGCTAAACTTGGCGAGAATGACTATGTGCTTGATGAAAAACGTCGGAGCGTTTCACTGACCGATGAGGGTGTTGAAAAAGTACAAAAATTGTTAGGTATAAAAAATTTGTACACTCCAGATTATGTGCGTTCGGTATATCACATGGATCAAGCACTGCGCGCTCAGACGCTTTTTAGGCGCGATAAAGACTATGTAGTGACAGGTGATGGCGAAGTAATTATCGTCGACGAGCATACTGGCCGTTTGATGCAAGGCCGCCGTTATAACGAAGGACTTCATCAGGCAATTGAAGCGAAGGAAAATGTGGCGGTCTTGCAGGAAAGCGTGACGCTTGCGACGATCTCGTTCCAGAACTATTTCCGCCTGTACAATAAGCTTTCTGGCATGACCGGTACGGCATTTACGGAGGCCGAAGAGTTTCAGCAGATTTATAGCCTGGACGTTATTCAGGTGCCGTCGAATAAAGAGATTGCTCGTATTGATCATGAGGATCTCATCTTTAAGAGTGAAAAAGGCAAGCTGAAAGCGGTTGCGCAGGCTATCAAGGAATATCACTCAGAAGGCCGGCCAGTGTTAGTTGGTTCAGCGTCAATTGCTAAAAACGAGTTGATTGCTGATTGGCTTGATAAAGAAAAGATCTCGTACGAGATTTTGAACGCCAAAAACAATGAACATGAGGCGGCGATTATTGAAAAGGCTGGGCAAAAAGGTGCTATTACACTAGCGACTAACATTGCCGGTCGTGGTACTGACATTAAGCTTGGGGAGGGTGTTAAAGAGCTTGGTGGTATGGTGGTGATTGGTTCGGAGCGACATGAATCGCGTCGAATTGACAACCAGTTACGTGGTCGTGTAGGTCGTCAGGGTGACCCAGGTGAAACGCAGTTTTATGTTTCGACCGAGGATGATCTTATGCGTATTTTCCAGGGTGAGCGTATCGCGGGCTTGATGGAACGGCTTGGTGTTGAAGAAGACCAGCCGATTCAAAATAAAGCCGTGTCAAAAACGCTTGAAGCAGCACAGAAGCGAGTTGAAGGTTATAACTTTGACACTCGTAAAAACGTCGTGCAATACGACAATGTGATTAATCGTCATCGTCGTGTTGTTTACACAATGCGCCGTAAAATTTTGGAAGGCGGTGACATCAAACCCGAAATCGAACGTTTGATCGATGAGAAGACACACGAACTCGTTACGTTACCAGCGAAAAATAATCCTAAATTTGCTGAAGAATTTGAAACCGTTTTTCCGTTAAAGGTTAAGAAGATTGAAGCAATCGGGAATGAGAAAAAAGACAAACTACGTTTTGAGATGGCTCAAAAGGCAGTGGCAAAATTGTATAAGACCAAGGAAGACGAACTTGGCGAAGAGATCACCCGAAAAGTTGAGCGCGAAGTCTACTTGCAGATTCTCGATACATTATGGATGCAGCATCTTGAAAACATGCAACATTTGCGAGAAGGTATTCATTGGCGAAGTGTTGGACAACGTGACCCGTTAGTGGAATATCGTAGTGAATCGCAGAAGCTATTTGAAAGTTTGCAGGCTACGCTTCGAGATGAAGTACTTCGGGCTGTAATGCATGTACATAAAAACGATATCGTAGCTCGCGTCGGGGAAGAACACGACACTGAATTGACACGGCTTGCTGAAACAGCAGTAGAACGTGGAGTAAATGAAGTGACTGGCGGTGAAGAAAATCGCGATAGCGATTTTAAGGCAAAAAAAGCGACATCGACTCAAGTGGTCAATAAGCAGAAAAACGACGCACGCAAAAAGAAAAAAGCACAGCGTCAAAACCGCAAAAAGAGTCATAAATAAGAATAGTGTTCGAAAAAGCCTGAACTCCTCAACCGTTAGGGGAGAAGTTCAGGCTTTTCGTCAGTGGGGGGTACAGATAATCTGCCGGTCAGATTGGCAGGGATGGTTGACCGCCTGCTGGAAAGCACTACCGCTGATATCGTTCAGTGCGTAGATGATGCCGGTAGACAAAACCAAGCTGACTACTGCCAACACGCCCATGAGGATCATGATCAGCATGTTGTTTGGCTTCTTGGGCCGGCCAATGGCCACGACTACACCTCCGTTGACGAACTCTGTAATAATGACAGATAATTAATTTAAACATATTATTTTTATAAAGTCAATAATTACGTACTAACTCACTACCTCTGCAACATATCCGCAGGCGTCCTGCACGCTAATCCTAAGTGTAATCGCTTTGTGTTGTAGAAGTCCAGGTACGCCGTTAGGCGTTCCTGGATGCCAGCA
>Ga0068855_100000359_pt1 | contig 56503 bp, 38 predicted proteins | sample KBSCornC52_FD_66592 | JGI IMG/M metagenome (GOLD analysis project Ga0068855, IMG submission 66592) | Corn rhizosphere microbial communities from Kellogg Biological Station, Michigan, USA - KBS Corn C5-2 | ecosystem: Host-associated > Plants > Roots > Rhizosphere > Soil ... | reverse complement strand
CGACGACTCGCTGCCGGACGAATCGGAAGCGGAAGACGAAGACGAAGACGACGAGCCCCACGCGGGCGCGGCGGACAGCGACACGGATGACGACGAGTCCGACGAAGAAGAGTCCGACGAAGAAGAGTCCGACGAAGAAGAGTCCGACGAAGAAGAGCCCGCTGCCGCCTCGAAGAAGGCGGTCGTGGACCCAGACGTCGAATCAGAGTTCGAGGCGGGCAAACTCAAGAAACAGCGCCACGATCCCGAGGCATGAGCGGAGGCTCGGGGCCTGCACACGCGAAGGTCAGTCCCCGAGAACCGCGCTTCGATCGATCCTGGGTTGATGGTCACGAGGCAGTCACAGACCGGCACAGCCTTCGGCGTCGCGAACGACTTGCCCTGATCGAGAGAGCCCAGCTCGTCGCGCACGAAGACACTCGGCCTGAGCGACCCCGAAATCATCCGGCCCTGTATTCAGGCACTGAGGACCTCGTCCTTCGCACGCCCTGGCCAGCCGACGAGAGACTCTAGCCAGGGCTGCTCGATTCGCGTCACTCCGCGGGCTGGCTCACGGAGCCGCTCGCCACCGCGGGCCGGTGGTGCGCAGGGCGCTCACGCCCAAAGCCCGTGATGAAGCCGACGGTCACGAAAATGCCTACGCCGAACAGCGTATCGCCCGGCACGCGCATCCAGCGCAGGAAAATCATGACCGGCGTTTGCATCAGCTCGGAGCTTCGCGCGAAGGCGTAGCCGTGCTCGACCGAGTTCCAGGTCTGAATCAAGCCCATGGGCAGAACGCTGAACAGCACCATGGCGAGAAGCCCGGCATTGAGCGACCAGAACGCGAGCGAGAGCAGGCGCTCGTTCCACATTTCACTCGGCTTCAATGCCCGCATGCAGAACAGCACGAGCCCTATCCCAAGCATGCCGTACACCCCGAACAGCGCGGCGTGACCGTGCGTGGGCGTGGTGTTGAGGCCCTGCATGTAATAGAGCGCGATCGGCGGATTGATCATGAAGCCGAACAAGCCCGCGCCCACCAGGTTCCAAAATGACACGGCCACGAAGAAGTAAATTGGCCAGCGATATTGGCGGAGCCAAGAATTGGGCTGTAAGAGTTTGAGATTTTCCCACGCCTCGAAGCCGACGAAGCAGAGCGGCACCACCTCGAGCGCGCTGAACACCGAGCCCAACGCCAGCACGAAGGTCGGCGTACCGGAGAAGTACAAGTGATGCAGCGTGCCGATGATGCCGCCGGACAGGAAGACCGTCGCCGATAGGATGGAGGCGCGTGAAGCCGCGCGCATGCCGAGCAGGCCGAGTCGTGCGAAGAGAAACGCGATCACCACCGTCGCGAACACTTCGAAGAAGCCCTCGACCCACAGGTGAACGACCCACCAGCGCCAGTACTCGGCAATTGCGAGGTTGGTGTGCCGGCCGTAGCCGAGCGCAGCAAAGTAGAAGCTTGCGATGGCCGCCGCGGAGATCAAAAATAGCGTGAGGATCGGGCGTTGTTCGTCCTTACGTTGCAGCGCCGGCCAGACCGCGCGGGTGACGAGCCCAAGCCACAGAAACAGCCCGATCAAGAGCAGCACCTGCCAGAGCCGGCCCAGGTCGATGTACTCGTAGCCGCTGTGACCGAGCCAAAACCAGCTCGTGCCGGTACCGAGCTTGCCCATCACGCTGAACCATTGGCCCGCCATCGAGCCAATGACCACGACGAGCAGCGCGCTAAACAACACGTTCACGCCCAGGCGTTGGAATTTCGGCTCGCAGCCGACCGCGGGCGCGATGTACAGCCCCGTGGCAAGCCAGGCCGTGGCGATCCAGAAAATGCCGAGCTGCAGGTGCCAGGTTCGAACGACGGTGTACGGCAAGATTCGGTCGAGCGGGATACCGTAGAAGCTCGCGCCTTCGACACCATAGTGAGCGGTCACCATGCCGAGTGCGACTTGAGCCAGCATCAGCCCGCCGACCACCCAGAAGTACTTGCGAACAGCGAGCTGTGATGGCGTAGGCTCGCTCTTCAGCAACGGATCCGCAGCCGGTCGCGTCACTTCCGCCTCCGGCTTGCGCACGGCAAGCCAAGTGGCCATCACGCCGATGCCAAGAAGCAGCACCAGAATGCTGACCCCAGTCCAAACCACAGTATCCCCGGAAGGCGTGTTGCCGATCAGCGGCTCGTGCGGCCAATTGTTGGTGTACGAGACGGCGTCGTTTGGCCGATTAGCGGCCGCGGCCCAAGACGTCCAGAAAAAGAACGCGGAGAGCTTGCGCGAATCGGCCGAGTTTGAAAGCGTACCGCGACGAATGGCGTACTCTTTCCGTCCTTCCGAAAAAACATCGGCGTAATATCTGGCGAGCGCGTCGAACGCGGCCCCTCGCTCGCGATCGATCGTCAGCGTGCGCGTGACCGGATCGTAACCGTTGGCTTTTGCGTGTGCAGCGAGGCGCGCGCGCAGCGGCGCTTGCTGCTCGGCCGAGAGTTGCTCGTAGGGTCGGCCATGCGCCGCCATCGCCCAACCGTCGAGGATGAGGCGGCATTCGCGGTGCAGCCAATCGGCGGACCAATCCGGCGCCACGTAGCTGCCGTGGCCCCAGATCGAGCCCATTTCCATGCCACCGGCTGCCTGCCAAATGTTTTGCCCGGCGGAGATCTCCCCCGGGGCCACGATCACACGACCGTCGGTGGCAACGACGCGCTCCGGGATCGGCGGCGCGGTTTGATAGATGCGCACGCCGGTGAAGCCGAGCACGGCGAACGAGGCCAGCACGACGAATAGGAACCACAGCCAATATCTACGCATGATGCGGGGCGGCCGCTTGCAGCGTTCATGCCGCGTCGAACCGGCTCTCCTTTCGCTCGAGAACGCGCCGAATCATATCGATCATCGATATAATTTCGGAGCAGGCGGGAGCGACTCGCAACGTGCGGAGCCCAGGCTGGACGCAATCGCCGCGCGATGACGCGAAAAATTTGCAGCTGATGCGCGCCCGCACCGCGAGGTCGGCCGCAGAGCTGGAACGCACCCGACGAGCCGAGCCCGCTCAGCCCGGCACGCGCTCGACGAGCCGCGCGTCGTCGTTCTTCACGGAATTGACCAACGTGGAGACGGGCACGAGTTCGAGCAGGCCTGCGTCCGGCGCGAGCAGGTCGCGAAAGCGGGCGGTCGGATCGAGCCAGAGATCACGCGCGGCGGCCGGCAGGATGAGCGGCATGCGGTCGTGCACGTCGGCCGAGACGCCCGCTGCTCGCGTGGTCAAGATGGCGCAAGCATTGATCGCCTCGCCACCTTCCAGCACGATTTCTTGCCAGATCCCGGCAAAAGCAAATGGCTTGCCGTCGCTGCGTTGGACGAGATAGGGCTGCTTGCCCTTGGCTAACGCCTTCCATTCGTAGAAACCATCCGCAAGGATGAGGCAGCGGCGCTTTCGGATCGGTTCGCGATAAAACGGAGCCGACAGCGACTCGACGCGCACGTTGAAGCCAGACGCTTTCGAGTTTGGTAGCTTCAGACCCCAGCGCAAAAATTCGAGCTCGTGAGGCGTGCGAATCACGGCCACGAGCTGGCTCGGGGCAATGTTGAAATGCGGCGGCAGCTCCACAGGCTCGCCGTGCAAGTCGAACGACTCCCACAGCTCGTCACCAGGCGTGCTCAGCTTGTATCGTCCGCACATGGCATCACCGGCGGCGAAGCCGCTCTGCCCATGTTGACACGAGGCGAGCGGTGGACGCGTCCTCGGCGCGCAAGCACTCGGACAACGACGCGAGGCCTTTTTCCGCCCAACCCCAGGCGGCTCGATGCCCGACCGTATCCGGGTTCGTCCGCGAAAGCTCGAGCGCGGTGGTGAAGGCGCGCCCCGCCTCGGCGATGCGCTCGAGCTCGCCGTGCGGAGCGGCTGCCCGATCGCGCGCGACGTAAAATGCGCGCGCAATGCCCAGAAGATCCCGAACGATGTCGCGAGGTAGCTGGCCGCTGTTTGGTCTGCCCACACGATGATGTTGACACCATCGCCGATACTGATCAAATGTTCAGCTCATGTCGCGTGTGGCCGATCACTGTGCGAGTTGCGCCCAAGTTGTAACGCAAGGCGACCACGACCGACCGTTGAAACCGCATCAAGTGCGGCCCTGTCCAATCTGCGGCAGCGACCTGACGCGAACCTGCGAGCGCCTCGACGGCTCGCGCACCTTTCGTTGCTCGGGCGGTCACGTGCTCGAAGCGAGCGCGCTCGAAATGTTCTGAGCGCGAGCGGGCTCAGCAGACGCGATTGCGACCGTTGTGCTTCGCAGCGTACAGCCGCTCGTCGGCGCGCTGATAGAGCTGCTCGGGGATCTCGCCCATGGCAAGCTCTGCCACCCCCAAGCTCAACGTCGCCGGAATCGGCGTGCCAAGAACGTCGCAAACCGATCGTTCGACCGCGCTGCGGATCACCTCGGCCGCCTGCAGCGCTAGCGAGTGCGGCGTCTGCGGCAACACCAACGCGAACTCCTCACCGCCCACCCGGCACACGGTATCGCCCGGGCGGATCTGGCTTTTTACGACGTGCGCGACGTGCTTCAAAACCGCGTCGCCCGCGGGGTGGCCGAAAGTGTCGTTGATGCGCTTGAAATGGTCGATATCGAGCACAATCAGCGAGCACGGCGTGCGCGTTTGCTCCGAGCGCGCCACCTCTTTGCCGAACACCTCGTCGAAATGACGTTTGTTGTAGAGGCCGGTCAGTGAATCGACACTGGCCAAGCTCAGGATGTGCTGCATGTACTCGAGCTCGAGGTTGTTCTCGAGGTACTTGAGCACGGTCTTGCCGGTGCGCAGCAGGTCTCCGTCTTTCAGCTCCGCGCGCTCGACGCGCTGATCGTTGACGAACGTGCCGTTGGTCGACTTCAGGTCGACCACGATGTAGTGGCCGAGCACGCGATTGACCACGGCATGGCGACGGCTGACGAGATCGCTGTTCACGCAGACCGTGCACTGCTCGCTACGGCCGATCGACACCTCTTCGTGCGTCAAGTCGATGCGCCGCCCCATCTCGGCACCCGAGATGATGACCAAGCACGGCTGACCAGCGCCTTTGGGCCGTTCGGACGGGAGTGAAATCGCGGTCCGACGACCGGGGAGAATCGAGGTCATGACCGTGCGGACCGTGGATACTACCCGCGCACGCCACCGGGTCAAACCCCGACAAACCGGCGCAAACCGACACGGACGTGAAAGCGGTGCATTGTCCCGCGCTTGGGCAATCAGGGCGGCCGTTTCGGGCCTGCCCGGAGCGCCGAATTTGCGGCTCGGCTCGAGGTTGCGCCGCGCCCCGGAACGCGGGAAAAGAACCGCGCCATGGCAGAGCTCAGCCTTTCGGGCGTCTATACCGCGCTCGTCACCCCGTTTACCGCGGACGGTTCCGAAGTCGATTTCGTCGCTTTCGAAAAGCACCTGGAGGCGCAGGTCGCCGGTAAAATCAGCGGCTTGGTTCCGTGCGGCACCACGGGTGAGGCGCCCACACTGAGCGACGGCGAGCAGCGCGAGTTGATCGCACGCTGCAAACGCGTGGCGGGCGGCCGAGCGGTCGTTCTGGCTGGCACCGGCTCGAACAACACCAAGAAGAGCATCGAGGCCGCGAAGGCGGCGGTCGAGGCCGGCGCCGACGCCGTCATGGTGGTCATGCCCTACTACAGCAAGCCGACTCAAGAGGGCTTGTTCCAGCACGTGCTCGCCATCTCCAAGGCCGTGCCCGCGCCGCTCGTGCTGTACAACATTCCCGGCCGCAGCGTGGTGGAGCTGAGCGTGGAAACGTCGCTACGCTTGCTCGACGCGTGCCCGAACGTGATTGGGTTCAAAGACGCGACCGGCAACGTGCTCCACTGCCAAGAGCTGCTTTTGCGGGCAAAGCGCCCAATTTCGATCCTTTCCGGTGACGACGTGTTGACCGTGCCGATGATGAGCATCGGCGCAACCGGCGTGATCAGCGTGACCAGCAACGTGTACCCGAAAGAGGTCAGCGCAATAGTCGCGGACGCGCTCGCAGATCGCCTGCTCGAAGCGGGCAAGCAACAGCTGGCCCTGTACGGCGTGCACCGCGCGATGTTTTCGGAAGCGAGCCCCGCGCCCGTGAAGGCTGCGCTCAACCTCAAAGGGCGGATGAATGCCAGCGTACGCCTGCCGATCGTCGAAGCCTCGGCCGAGTGCCGGGCGCGTCTCGCCACCGTGATGGCGGAATACGAGGCATCGTGAAGCTCGCGCTGCACGGCGCCTCCGGCCGCATGGGGCTCGCCATCACGCGCCTGGCGCAGAACGCGCCGGGCGTAGAAATCGTGGGCGCGGCCTGCTCGAGCTCGGATGCTCAGCTCGGGCGCGATCTCGGTGAGCTCGCGGGCGTCGGCGCGCTCGGCGTGGTGACGAGCCCGGACGTGGCTTCCGCGCTACTCGGGGCCGAAGTAGTGATCGATTTTTCGACGGCCTCGGCGGTCGCGCAGCTGGTGGCTTTGGCAATGCGTCAAGGTGTGGCGATCGTGTGTGGCACTTCGAACCTCGATGCTGCGGCCAAGCGGGCGCTCGATAGAGCGTCCGAAGTGGTACCGGTGCTGCAAGCGGGCAACATGAGTCTCGGCGTGCAGGTGCTCGCGGAATTGGTCGAGCAAGCGCTCAAGCGCCTAGGGCTCGGCTACGACGTCGAAATCGTCGAGCTCCATCACCGCCGGAAGATCGACGCACCGAGCGGCACTGCGGCGCGGCTCGTCGAGGCGGTGAAGAAGGTACGCCCGGACGCGCGCGAGCTCCGCGGCCGCGATGGAGAGGTCGGGGCGCGCACCAAGGACGAGGTCGGTGTGTTTGGCGTGCGCGGTGGCGACGTGATCGGCGATCACACCGTGTATTTGTTGGGCGACGGCGAACGGATCGAGCTCACTCATCGCGCTTCGAATCGCGATCTGTTCGCGCATGGTGCGCTCACCGCAGCGCGTTATCTCGCGGGCAAACCGCCAGGTCGCTACACGATCGCCGACGTGCTCGGCTAAACCCTGAGGTTTATTCACGCGCTCGGGCGCGCGGGGGACGCGGGGGAATCGTGCGACGGCTACGTCAGTGGCACGCCACGAGCGGCACCAGCCAAAATCGCCTCGCCGAATCTTGCGGCACTGGTTGCGAGCGCCGATTTCGTCGGCTTGCGAGAGCGCGCGAACGCGCACTGACAACGTAGTCGGCTTGCGGGCGTTTGCCGTAGGTTGCGCACATCCTGCGACGTGCGCGCCGTTGCAAAATTTCCTGGTTCAATCAAGCTCCTACATTACCGGAAATCCGGTCCGTTAAAGAAATTCGGAGAACCATGCCCACACAGCCTTTTCGGCTAATCGTCGCTCTCGGTGGCCTGCTGCTTTGCAGTGCGTACTCGCAGGGCCACGAGGCAGCGCCATACAGTGGGATGGCGGACGCCGGGGACAAACCGATCCCGAACCTCGATCCCTGCGCAACTCCAAACAAGGGCTGCGCCTGCGATACGACGGACGCGGTCGTCGACTGCGGTCAAGTCGAGCGCATCTCTGGGGACTACGTGTCGTGCACGATGGGCACGCGCACGTGCATCGACGGCAAATGGGGTGAGTGCATCGGCGATCGCATCGCGACGATGAACTTGTCGCCGGCCGGACAACGCACGCAAGGCCTCGGCACGACACAAGCCTGCACCGACAACCCGTGCGACCCGTACTGCCAACGCATCGTCGACGACTCCAAGGGCCTCGATTTGCCCGACGGCGGACCGCTCATCACCGACGGCGGCTTGACCTTGAGGCCCAACGTCCCGCTGCCAATCGGTAGCAGCTGCACGGGGCTCGTCATGACTCCCACCTCGCAGAGCGTCACGATCGGCGCCCTGAATTCGGCGTTCGTGAAAGCCGAGTACTTCAATCAATTCAGCAAGACGATCACGTCCATTCCGTCCACGTGGACGGTCACGGCCTCGCGCAACGAGCCGAACATCGACTACGACTGGAACTCTAGTGCGCCCGGCCCGGCTGGAGTTCCGGCCGCAGGCTGGTCGGCGCGCTGGACCGGCACGGTCATCCCGACCACGACCGAAGCGTACACGTTCTACACCGTCACCGACGACGGCGGGCGGCTCTGGATCAACGGTACACTGGTCGACGATCACTGGATCGATCAAGGAGCCACGGAGTGGGCTTCGACCCCCGTCAACTTGACCGCCGGTGTGCCCGCGACCTTTCGCTTCGAGTACTACCAAAACGGCGGCGGGGATTCCGCGCGTTTGCGCTGGAGCTCGCCGACGATCGCGAAGCAGGCGATTCCCGCGGCCAACATGGCCGCTCCCGACGGCACGCGCTCGCGGCTCACGGTCACGCCCGCAAATCCGACGTTCAGTGCGACGCTCGTTCCCGCGGGCTGCTTCCCCGGCGTCTTGAACCTGGCTTGGACGCTCGACCGCTACGATGTAGCCGCCGTCAACAACGGCGCCATCAGCCTGGTCAGCGCGGTGCCGGGCACGTTGAACGTGACGGCCTACGCCGGTCAATTCTCGGCCACCGGTCAGCTCAAAGTGACGGTGAACGCGACGGACAGCAGCACCGCGCCAGCCAATGCGGTGACCAACTTCGCCAAAGCGGCGGCGGGCTCGGATCCGATGACGATCCTGTACCCGTACAACAACACCGTGTTGCCGACTGGCCTCGCGGCGCCGCGAATCATGTGGGACACGGGCGGCACGGCAGCGAGCGCGGTGCAGGTCTCGCTGCGCTATCCCGCGTCGGGTAGCCCGAGCTTTTCTTGGAACGAGATCATTCCCGAGTCGAATCCTCCGCTTGCCACGATCCCGCAGTCGGTGTGGAAGGACTTCGAAAATACCGGCAAAGGCCAGGACGTTCAGTTCAAAGTCCAGCGTCTGATTGGAACGGCGCCCGCGCCGGCGCTGAGCCGCACGCTGCACTTCAGTACCGCCCCGGTGCGCGGCCTGATCTATTACACTCAGTACAACCGCGGCGGCTCCACGAACATGATGGTCGCCGATCCGAGCTCGGCCGATCCGGCGCATAGCGCGTTCACGACGGTGAACGGTTGCCCGGTGTGTCACTCGGTGTCGGCGAACGGCAACTATTTCGCGACCTCGGATCAGAGCTGGAGCACGAACGGCGGCTTGTCACAGGTGCAAGCGGGCGGCGTGCTCAACCCACTCGCTGATTTCATCGCCGCGCGCACCCCGTATACGAATGGCAGCAATGATTGGCGCGGGTTTGCCTGGGCTCCGCTCACGCCGGACGGCACTTATGCGCTGTCCGCCAACAACATCTACGGCAACACCAAGCAGAGCGTGGTCGGCATCGACACGCTGAACCGCGTGGTCAGCGTGCCGACCACCATTCAATCTGGCGGCACGGGTACCGGGCTTTTGGCCAAATATTTCCCGAACACCACCTTTACCACGGCCAGCCCGCTCTGGAAGCGGATCGACCCGATCGTCAATTTCGACTTCGGTACGGGCAGCCCGGGAGGCATGGTGCCGGTCAACTACTCGGTGCGCCGCACGGGACAGATCCAAGCCTTCAGCAGCGAGACCTACACCTTCCAAATCGACACCACGGACGGCGTGCGCTTGACCATCAACGGCAGCGTGGTGATCGACCAGCTCGGCTATCAGGGCGCGTCAGGCGCGGCGCCCACGTCGTTCACCGGCTCAATCCCGATGACCGCGGGCAGCAAGGTCTCGATTCAGCTCGATCAGGTGGATACGGCCAACGAATCTTCGATCAAGCTTTGGTGGAAGAGCGCGACCGTACCGCAGATGATCGTGCCCGAGTCGCAGCTCTACCCGAACGACGGCATCCACGGCTTGTCGGTCAGCTATTATTCGAACAACAACTATAGTGGCAGCCCCACGCTGCAACGGCTCGAGCCCGATATCTACGCCAACTGGGGTAGCGCGAGCCCTGCCGCGGAGAGCGCGCTGCCAGTCGACAATTTCAGCGACATCTGGCTCGGGCAAATCGAATCGCCGTACACCGGCAACGTCGTGTTTTGCGTGGACGCCGACGAATACGTGACGGTCACCGTGAACGGAGTGGCCGTGATCACGCGCACGAGCGCCACCTCGAGCAATTTCTGCAGCGGCAACGTCGCGCTGGTGCAAGGCACGCTGTACAGCCTGCGCATCGATCACGTCGAGAAGACCAGCACTGCCTTGCTCAAACTGCGCTGGCAATACGGCAGCGTCACGGAACGCGTGCCGACAGCCAATTTGTACGCACCGGCGACGTACACGGTGCCGACCAGCGGTCTTACCGCGTCGTACTATACGGACCAAACGTACAACTCGAGCTTGGCGGCAAACCCGACCCTGCAAGCCTCCTTCACTCGCTACGACGCCAACATCAACGATAACTGGAACAGCGGCCGCACCGAGTACTCGCAAATGACGAGTACCAGCAATTATTCCGCGCGCTGGACGGGGCTACTCAGCGCGCCGTGCAACGGGGTGTACGAATTCCAAACCAGCGGCAGCGTCGACGAGGGCGGGCGCTTGTGGCTCGATCAGACTCGAATCGCGAACACGACGAGCGCTGGCGCGCTCTATGGGGCAACCTACCTCAGCGCGGGCGACCACAGCTTCAAGTTCGACTATTTCCAGGCCACTGGCAGCGCCCAGGTGCTCCTGCAGTGGAAGGTCAACTGCGCGGCTGCGGCTTGGGCGACGATCCCGCAATCTGCCTTCAAACCGACGGGCGATACGAACCAGTCGGGCACGATGCGCAGCGGTGGTGATAACGGCAACAACTCGAGCTATGTCGTTTGGCAAACGCCGCAAACGAGCGGCGCGTCTCCGGTCGACGTGTCGACCGCCACGCCGGGCGTCTGGGGTCTCGGTGGCACGGCGATGATGGTGCCGTCGTTCTCGCCGGACGGGAAGAAACTGGTCTTCATCGACGGTGACTCGTCGGCGGGTGCCGGCTGGCGCAAGGGGCTCAGCATCTTCGCCTTCGATCAGGTCGGCAAGGTGTTCGCGAATCGGCGTTCGCTCGTGAACACTTGGCCGTTCGGGGATGCCCTCAAATGGCCAACCTTCGAAAGCGATTCGCGCAGCATCATCTACCAATCGACGGTGCCCGCCGACATGTGCTGCCGCAACGGCTGGACCTTGTACGGCTACATGGGTCCGACCAACTACTATGAAGATCCGGGCAAGCTCTGGTCGGTCGACTCACAAGCGGCGACACCGACACCGGTGGCGTTGACCGCGCTGAACACGGGCGAGCGCGCGGTTGACGCCAACAAATCCTATCAAGCCACGATGTCACCGAGCGCCGCGGGTGGCTACCGTTGGGTCGTGTTCACGAGCACGCGGCCGTACGGCAACCAGTTCAACACGGCCGCGGTCTCCAGTGACTACTCGAACACGTCCTCGTATTCGCCGATGCTCAACTACACCCAGCTGCAAAGCCAACTCTGGGTCGCCGCCGTCGACGATACGCCGAGCGGCACGATAGACCGCAGTCACCCGGGCTTCTGGCTGCCGAACCAAAACTACGCCGCGCAGGCAAATGCGGGCTCTGGCTACATCAACGAACGCGGCTTCTGGGTGCTCAACGGCTGCCACGCGAACGGCACGGGCAGCGCCAATACTTGCGAAGTCGACGAGGATTGCTGCGGCGGACTCGCGAGCCCCAAGACCGCGCTGTGCCGCATCGATACGCCGCTCACCGATCCGCCCACGCGCCATTGCGGGGCCGCGCCGCCGGTAGGCATGTGCGTGGACCAAGGCGGCGTGTGCAGCACTGGGCTCGATTGTTGTCTGCCGTCTGTGTGCTTGACCGGCGTCTGCACGCCGCCGCCGCCGCTCTTGACCCTGGGCCCGACGAACTACGAACGAAAATACACGGCGACGTGCGGCACCGGCACCAAACCGGTGTGGCGCTTCTTCGATTGGGAAACGATCACACCGCCCACGGGCTCGAAGCTCGAGTTCTATGCGCAGACTTCGGCAACGGGCACCAACTTCAGCACACTGCCGGCGGCTCCGGCGATGATCACGACCGGCGCCGGAACAGGCATCGTGTACATCGGCAGCGCGACCGGCGCGCCCAACACGACCTGGATCGGCGGCGATGTTGGGGCCGCGTTGGTCGCGGCCGGCCTGAAATCGCAGCAGTTCCTAAAGATCACGATTCGCTTCATCCCGAATAACGAGCTCACCGCCGCACCGACTTTGACCAATTGGCGACAAAACTACAGCTGCGTGCCTGCGGAATGATGCGCCCCATGATCGTCCGAAAACCGAGCTCGCTCCTGCTTCTGGCCTCGCTCACGCTGGGCGGTGGCTGCGTCATGGCCGCGTGTTCCTCCGATTCCAACGGTCCCTCTGCGAGCAGCGGCGGTTCCTCCGCGACCGCTGGCGGCGGCAGCACCGGCAACGCGGGTAACGGAGGCTCGCATCACGGCGCAACCGGCGGCTCGGACAACGATGCGGGCGCAGGCGCAGGCGCAGGCGAGGGCGGCGAAGCCGGCAGCCCCGCGAGCGGCGATGGCGGAGCCGCAGGCGAAGAACCCGGCACGGTCGTCGTGGTGCCGCCGGCCGCGTGCTCCGAAACCGCAAGCTGGATGGGCGCCCTGCCGCTCCCGAGCGTATCCACGACCGCGGACGAGCGCCTATTGTCCATCACTGCGGACGAGCTCGATCTCGCGTTCTTGCGTGACGGCGTGCTGTATGTCGCGCATCGCGCGAATGCGAAAGACGACTTCGACGCAGGCACGGCCGTCACTTTGCCCGCAGGTTACCTGGCCGATCCGGGCGTCGCGCTCAGCGCAGATGGCGCGACGTTGGTGCTGGTCTCGAGCGACGGGCAAAGCTTCGCCGCACTCAGTCGCAGCACACGCACCGCCAATTTCGGCGACACCGCCGATCCGAGCGCGTTCCAGGCGCTCAACGCGCGCGCCGTGCAGACGCTCGAGCACTTTGCCGCACCGGTGCTGGCACCCGACGGCAAATCCTTCGTCTTTAGCGCGTTCACGCCGGGCCAATTCGGCATCTCGGTGGTGTACGAGTCGCTGTGGGCCAAAACCCAGTGGGACATGCCGCGCAACATCAGCCAGAGTTTGTTCGACGGCAGCGGCGACAAACGTCCGCTACCGACCGGACTGTCCAGCGATTCGCGAACGCTATTTTACTTCGACGAAGCGCAGTCGAAGGAGCTGGCCCGCTTTCGCGATCGCCCAGACGCGCCGCTCTATGACACAATCGATCTCGGAGCGCTGAACGGCGCCATGCCGAACCTCGCCTGCAATCGGCTGTATTACTCGAAAGCGGGCGACGTACTGAGCGAAGTCGATTAGCGCCGCCGAAGGCTGGGCCGCACTCCGGCGCTCTGCGTGACCATCAAAAAAGAATCGATCACGCCTTCGAGATTGGGGGCGTGGGCGCTGGTCGGCGCGGCTGACGGCGAGTGACGGCGCGGGCAAGCCGCGCGCTCACGCTCGGGTCAGCGCGTGAACGATTCGATCACGTCGCGCAGGCCGGCAAATTGCCGGATGAGCTCGGCGCGCGAGGGCAGCTCGAAATCGGCGAAGTCGAAGCCGGGTGCGACCGTGCAACCGCACAAGCCGAAGCCGTCGCCGATCACGCGCGCCGCTTGCAACGTGCCGGCGGGCACGACCCATTGCGGTCGTTCGCCGTGTAGGAGCTCTGGGCCGAGCTCGAAGCGGTCGTGACGGCCGGAGGGGTCGATCGTGTGCAGCTCGAAGCTCGCGCCATGGTAGTGGTGCCAGACTTCGTCGCTGCGCACCGTGTGAAACGCAGAAAAATCGCCGGCGCGGAGCAAGAAGTAGATCGCGGTCGAGGCCGCGCGGCGCGCGCCGAACGGCGCGTCGACCTGCGCGGGCGCGCGAAATGTTTCGCGAAAGTACCCGCCTTCGGGATGCGGAACGAGCCCGAGCGCGGTGATCACCTCGGCGTCGCTCAAACCAGTCACCGGCCGAGCCATGCTCAGGCGGACGCGCGGTTTCTGAAGCTTGGCGCGGGGCGTGTCGAGCGGAGCCCCGGGCCACGCTTCGGAGCCAGGCACTTTGCGCTCAAGGCCGCGACGAAGCGCTCGCGCAGCGGCTCCGGCATGCGCGCAAGGGTGGCAGTGGCAAAATCAGCGTCCGCCTGACAACGAGCGAGCAGCGACGCCGAGCGCGGGCCGTGCGTGCGCGCGCAGGCGACGCAAATACCCTGATCGAGCTTGGCTTCCAGACTGCAGCAACGGCACGTTCCAGTGGCGGACATGGCCGGACCCATAGTGGAGGCCGCCGTGCTCGGCCAAGTTTGTGACAAAAACCGACGCGCCCGGCGAAAGGTCGTGGAAATTCGCTACCGCGGCGGGCCAAATCCGCTACCTTGCGCCGCATGGCGCACGACCATGACCACGATCACGAACATGATCACGACCACGATCATGACGAAGACTTCGCCGAAGAGCTCGACGAGTTTCTGGGCGAGTTTCAGGAGCTGCTCGGATCCGACCCGGAGGCAGCCATGGAGCTCGTCGACAGCGTCGACGAGTCGTTCGCCGGTCATCCGCTGATCCGCATCGCCCACGCGCATGCGGTCTGGGTCACCAAGGGCGCGGCCGAGGCGCGCGCTGAATTGGAGACCTTGGTCGCCGCTGAGCCCGATTTTTCCGACGCGCACTACGCCCTGGCAGACGTGTACGGTGAGCTCAAAGAAGACGCCCGCCGCGTCACCCACTTCTTGCGCGTGCTCGAGCTCGACCAGAAGGACGACGAAGAGGCCGGCTTCGACGCCAGCGAGTATCAAGATTTGATCTTGAAGAGCGCCCAGCAGGCGCTGGCCGGTTTGCCTTCACCCTACCGAGAGCGTCTGCAAGGGGTGCCGGTCGTGCTCGAGCAACGCCCCAGCAAAGAGTTGGTAAAAGGCGGCATCGACCCGCGCGCACTCGCGCTGTTCGAGGGGCCGGAGGCCGCGCCGGACAGCGAAGAGCTGCCGACACCGACGCGCATCGTGCTCTACACCGCGAATCTGCCGGCCGAGTTCGAAGATGAAGAAGAGCTGGAGAGCGAAGTCGAGCTCACGCTACTGCAGGAGATCGGCAGCTATTTCGGGCTCGACGACGACGAGCTCGACCGGCTCGGCCTCGAATAATCTCGGGCAAGCTCGAGGAATGCGCTCGCGGCGCGCGTGGGCGTGAAGGCGCGCGGCGTGAGCGCGCCCACGCTGCGGCGCGCGCCGAAATCCTTCAGCTTGAGCGCCGCCAGCGTGCCGCCTTCGAGCTCGCGTTGCACGGCAAACCGCGGCACGATCGCCACGCCAAAGCCGAGTTCGGCGAGGCGCTTCAGCACCTCCACACTGCTCATTTCCATGGCCACCGTGATCGGGGTCTGTGAACGCGCAAACGCGGCTTCGACGAGCGCGCGCGAGCTCGTCGTGCGGTCGAGCAAGAGCAGCGCATGCGGCGCCAGATCCGCGACCGACACCTCACGACGTTTGCCGAGCGCGTGGCTCGGCGCGCACACCGCGACGTCTTCCTGAGCCGCGAGCACGACGCACTCGAGCCGTTCGCTCAATTTACGGCCCGAGAGCTCGAGCGTATCCGGCAGTGGCAAACTGACGATGCCCACGTCCACTTGCCGCTCGGAAACGCGTTCGGCGATCACCGGCGAGGGCCGGTTGTCGAGCCGCAACTCGACCTTTGGATAGCGCTCACGAAACGCGGCAAACACCGGCGGCAAGAAGTAGCAGGCCAAAGTGTCGCTCGTTCCGACGACCAGCTCGCCGAAACGGAGCTCGCTGAGCGCGGCGAGCTCCGCCTCCGCGAGTGCCATCTCTTCGAAGATGCGCTGACTGCGGCGCAGGAGCGCGCGGCCCGCGTCGGTCAGCCGCGGCGTGTGCCCGTCGCGCGAGAACAGCTTCTGGCCCAGCTCGCGCTCCAAGAGCAGGACCGCTTGGCTCACGGACGATTGAGTTTTCCCGAGCTCTTTCGCGGCCTTCGAGAAGCCGCCCTGACGCGCGACCGCGGCGAACGTGAGCAGCCTCGTGGTATCGAGAGCCATCGTAAATTACGATTGATTGTATCACAATCTATTGGATTGCATAATGGACGTGTGGGCTCATGATCGGCCCATGCTCGTCATCCCCGGAAAAGCTGCGCTCTCGACTGGCCGCCTCAGCAAACGGCTGGCAAAAATCCGGTCGCACAACGCCGAGGTCTCCGCGCTCAGCGCGCGCTTCGTGCATTTCGTGGATGTGAGCCCGAGCGAGCTCACCGACCGCGACCGTATGCTGCTCGACCGCTTGCTCGAGTACGGCCCGCGCGAAGCGAGCCAGCAGCTCGTCGTGGGCAGCGAGCTCTGGGTCGTGCCGCGGCTCGGAACGATCTCACCCTGGGCGTCCAAAGCCAGCGACATCGCCAAGATTTGCGGGCTCGGCCAGGTGCGCCGGATCGAACGCGGCATTGCGTACGTGATCGGCGGCCAGATCCGCGATCGGGCCGCGCTGCTCCGCAGCCTGCACGATCGCATGACCGAGTCGGTGCTCGAGAGCGAAGGCGACGCCGCGCGCTTGTTCGCGCGCGCACAGCCGAAGCCGCTCCGAGTCATCGACGTGCTCGGGCAAAGTCGCGCCGCGCTCGAGGCCGCCAATCAGCAGCTCGGGCTCGCGCTCTCGGCAGACGAGATCGAATACCTGGAACAGAGCTACCGCGCGCTCGCGAAGAACCCGAGCGACGTCGAGCTGATGATGTTTGCGCAGGCCAACAGCGAACATTGCCGGCACAAGATCTTCAACGCAGAATTCGTGATCGACGGGGAAAAGCGCGATCTTTCCCTGTTCAAAATGATCCGTCAAAGCACCGCTCACAGCCCCACCGGCGTGCTCTCGGCGTACCACGACAACGCGGCCGTGATCGAAGGCCACACCGCGGGCCGCTTCTTCCCCGACCCGGAGACGGGCGCCTATCGCGCGCACCGCGAGCCCGCGCACATCTTGCTCAAGGTGGAAACGCACAACCATCCGACGGCCATCTCGCCACACCCGGGCGCAGCGACCGGCTCGGGTGGAGAAATCCGCGACGAAGGCGCTACCGGCCGCGGCTCGAAGCCGAAGGTCGGGCTGACCGGATTTTCGGTCTCGAACTTGCGCCTGCCCGACGCCCTCAAGCCGTGGGAGCAGCATTACGGCAAGCCGTCGCGCATCGCCTCGGCGCTCGAGATCATGCTGGATGGGCCGATCGGCGGCGCCGCCTTCAACAACGAGTTCGGGCGCCCGAACTTGGCCGGCTATTTCCGGACCTTGGAGCTCGAAGCCGAAGGTCCCGCCGGCCGCGAGGTGCGTGGCTATCACAAGCCGATCATGCTCGCTGGCGGCTTCGGCCACATTCGCGAGCAGCACGTCGAAAAAGGCAAAATCCCCGCCGGCGCGGCGATCGTCGTGCTCGGCGGACCGGCGATGTTGATCGGCCTGGGCGGCGGCGCGGCGTCGTCCGTCACCTCCGGCGCTTCACACGAGGATTTGGATTTTGCCTCCGTGCAACGCGAAAATGCCGAGATGCAGCGGCGCTGCCAGGAAGTGATCGATCGCGCGTGGGCGCTCGGCGAAAAGAACCCGATCGTGTCGATTCACGACGTGGGCGCGGGCGGCTTGTCGAACGCGCTGCCCGAGCTGGTCAACGACAGTGGGCGGGGCGCGCATTTCGAGCTGCGCAAAATTCCGAGCGACGAACCAGGCATGTCTCCGCTCGAGCTCTGGTGCAACGAGTCGCAAGAGCGCTACGTGCTCGCGATCGAGCAGAAAGATTTGGAGGCGTTCGAGGCACTGTGTGCGCGCGAACGTTGTCCCTACGCGGTGCTGGGACACGCGACGGACGACGGCGTGCTCACCGTCGACGACGCCCATTTCGAAAATCAGCCCATCCATTTGCCGCTCCAGATCTTGCTCGGCAAACCACCCAAGATGACGCGCACGGTGAGCCGCGGCGATTTCACGCCGGAAAGCGAGGATCTTTCCGGGATCGAGCTCGGCGAAGCCGCACGCCGCGTGCTCCAATTGCCGAGCGTTGCCGACAAGACCTTCCTGATCACGATCGGCGATCGCACCGTGACCGGGCTGGTCGCGCGCGATCAAATGGTCGGACCCTGGCAAGTCCCGGTGGCGGACGTCGCGGTCACCGCCACCAGCTTCGATACGTTCACCGGCGAGGCCATGGCCATGGGTGAGCGCACGCCGCTCGCCTTGCTCGACGCGGCCGCGGCGGCGCGTATGGCCGTCGCCGAGGCCATCACCAACATCGCCGCTGCGCCGATCGCTCGTTTGTCGGAGATCAAGCTGTCGGCCAACTGGATGGCCCCGGCGGGCCACGCGGGCGAAGATGCGCGGCTGTACGACGCCGTGCGCGCGGTCGGCAGCGAGCTGTGCCCGGCACTTGGCATCGCGATTCCGGTCGGCAAAGATTCGATGTCGATGCGCACGGTCTGGGACGACGCTGGCATGCAGAAGAGCGTCACTGCGCCCGTATCGTTGATCGTGAGCGCCTTCGCCAGGACCAGCGACGTGCGGCGCGTGCTCACGCCCGAGCTGCGCCGCGATGCTGCCGACACCGAGCTCATCTTGATCGACCTCGGGCTCGGCCAGTGCCGCCTGGGCGGATCCGCATTTTTTCAGGTGTTTTCCCGGATCGGCGGGCGCGCGCCGGACCTGGACCGGCCCGCGCTCTTGATCGGATTTTTCAGCGCGATTCAAGAGCTCGCGGCCGAAGGCAAGCTCGTCGCGTATCACGACCGCTCGGACGGCGGGCTCTTTACGACGCTCGTCGAAATGGCATTCGCCAGCGGCACTGGCCTCAACATCGATCTGTCGAGCCTCAGCGGGGACCCGCGCGCCGTGCTGTTCAACGAAGAGCTCGGCGCGGTGCTGCAAGTGCAGAAGAGCGCACTGCCGAAGGTGAAGGCGGTCTTCGCGGCACATGGGCTTCTGGACGCGGTCCACGCGATCGGCCATCTCAGCGCGGACGATCGCATTCACGTCGCGCGCGCAGGCGAGCGGCTGTTCGAGGCAGGGCGTGCGGAGCTCCGCGCACTCTGGTCGGAGACCACGCACTGCATGCAGCGCCTGCGCGACGACCCGACCTGCGCCGACCAAGAGCACGAGCTGCGCTTGAATCCGAACGATCCCGGTTTGTCCGCGGAGCTCAGCTTCGACCCGAACGACGACATCGCCAAGGGCGTCGCGGTCGAAGCCATACCCCGGCCAAGGGTCGCCATTTTGCGCGAGCAAGGCGTGAACGGCCAAGTCGAGATGGCAGCGGCCTTCGATCGGGCGGGCTTCGACGCGATCGACGTGCACATGACCGACATTCTGAGCGGCAAACTGCAGCTGTCGTCGTTTCGCGGCCTAGCGGCGTGCGGCGGCTTTTCCTACGGTGACGTGCTCGGCGCTGGCGAGGGCTGGGCAAAGTCAATCCTGTTCAATCCGCGCGCGCGTCAGGAGTTCGCCAGCTTCTTCGCGCGCTCGGACGCCTTTGCGCTCGGGGTTTGCAACGGCTGCCAAATGCTATCGAACTTGCGTGAGCTCGTGCCGGGGGCCGAGCTGTGGCCGCGCTTCGTGCAGAACCGTTCCGAGCAATTCGAAGCGCGCTTGTGCTTGGTCGAGATCGAAGATAGCCCGTCCGTACTCTTGCGCGGCATGCGCGGGTCACGCCTGCCGATCGCCGTCGCGCACGGTGAAGGGCGCGCCGAGTTCGCGAGCGACGCCGCGCGCGCTGCGCTCGAGCAGAGCGGTCTAGTCGGCGCGCGCTACGTCGACCACTTCGGTAAAGTCACCGAGCATTATCCGGAGAATCCAAACGGATCGCCGAACGGCATCACGGCGATCTGCAACCGCGACGGTCGAGTCACGCTGCTCATGCCTCACCCGGAGCGCGTCTTTCGCAGTGTGCAGTATTCGTGGCGCCCGCGGGGCTGGGCCGACGACGCGCCCTGGCTGCGGCTATTCCGAAACGCGCGCACCTGGGTGGCCGAACACTGAATATCCTCGGTTTTCCCTCGTCGATCTGCGAGCTTTCCGAGCGCCCGGCCGAGACCGGGACTATGACCTCTGCCACCGGTCTGATCCACGATGCCAGGCTTCCGTCGAATCGCAGCGCTCGGCCTCACGGTCTTGGCGGTGCTGTGCTCGCTGCTCCCGAGCGAAGCCGCGGCGGAACGCAAGCGTGACAAGCCGCACGCGCGCAAGGCTTGCCCCGTGCAAAAGCCGCAAAAGTTCTTGATCCGGTCGAACTTCATCAAGCATGGCGCGCTCAATGACGCTGCGCACGAGCGCGCGCTTCGCTACCGCGCCGAACAATACGGCAGCGTCGAGGGCTTCGGCCTCGAGCGGTACAACAAGGACAAGGCCTACGCGAGCGCAGTCGGCGTGCGCTTCATGGGCTTGCCGCTACAGATTCACAAGAAGGTCGCACCGGCGCTGCACTGCGTCGAGCTCCGCATTCGCCACACGTGTACCGATCCGCACGACCGATACGTGCCTCGCGCCATCGGCGGCTTCCGACAAGCCAACACTTACCGCGGCGGAGAAATCTCCAATCACTTGTTTGGCATCGCCGTCGACATCGATCCGGATCGAAATCCGTGCTGCGGTTGCGTCTCGCCCTGGCCCAACCACCCGGCGTGCAAAGCGCCGAGCGAGAGCGTGTTCGAGCGCACCGCCCTGCCCCGTTGCTGGATTGACGCCTTCGAGCGCTACGGGTTTTATTGGCTCGGCCGCGATCCAGATTTGCGCGACACGATGCACTTCGAGTTTCTCGGGGATCCCGCGTTACTCGCACCGTAAAGGCCCGCTCCCCCCTCCTACACGCAGCGGCCAGGCGGCCGCTATGGTCATTTAGTTAGCACTTGCCGCGCGAACGGGCGGCGTTCGGCACCCGTCAGCGGCGAACGAAGCTCGCTGCGAAGTAGCCGTCCGTGTCGAAGCCGGTCGGGCCCACGCGGAAGGCGGTCGTGTGCGCGGGCAACACCTGAGCAAGCTCTGGACAATCGAACGGCGCGGGTTCGAGCACGTCAGCCACGCGCTGAACGAGCGACTCACACTCGGTCTCGAGTACGCTGCACACCGCAAACACCACGCGACCCGAGCTCTTTGCCCGCGTGGCCGCGGCCCGGAGGATGCTCTCCGCGAGGGCCGAGAGGCGCGCTGGATCCGACGCAGTGAGGCGCGAGGCGATTTCGGGGCGACGGCGCAGCGTGCCCGTGCCCGTGCACGGCGCGTCGACCAACACGCGATCGAAGTTCGCCGGCACATCGCCGACACCGACGGCCCAGTCGATCGCGCGGAGCTCGGGGATTGGGAGCCCTAAGCGTTCGAGCTCGTCGCGCAGAGCATCGAGCTTTTTCGGATACACGTCGGTGGCCCAAACTTCGCCCGTGCTCCCCACCTGCTCCACGTAAAGTGACGTCTTTTGACCTCGGCCAGCACAGGCGTCGAGGATCCGTTCGCCTGCCCGCGCGCCGAGCGCGAGCGCGATGCCCTGCGCTCCTTCCTCTTGTACGACGAATGCACCCTCGGCGTAGCCTTCGCGCTTGCGCGGGTCACCTTCGCCTTGCACGAGCCGCGCGCGCGGAGAGAGCCGCCCGCGCGCGCTATTTTCGAGCCATTTGGGCAAGGGCCGGCCGGAGATCAGCCGCAGGCCGACCACCTTTTCCGGCTGCGGCAAGAGCAACGCGGTTGCCTCGGCCTCGCCCACCGAGCGCTCGAGCGCCTCGAGCAACCAGGGCGCAACGCTTTGGCGCGCGGCCTGCTCGGGCACGAGCTTCTCACCCTGGGCGAGCTTCCTCAGCACCGCATTGGCAAAACCGCCCACCTTCTTGCCGCGTTTGGCGGTGACGGCATCGACTGCCGCGTTTACCGCCGCGAATGCCGGCACGCGATCGAGCACCAGCAGCTGGTACGCCGCGACGAGCAGCTCCGCGAGCACGGGCAAATCCTTCAAGCCGCGGGGCGCGAGCGGCAGCAGGCGCGCCTCCAGCGCGACGCGGGTGCGGAGCGTGCCGTACACGAGCTCGGTGGCGAGCGCGCGATCGCGCTCTGCTAGGCCCTTTTCGCGCTCGAGCTCGGCGGATAGCGCGGCCGCGGCGAACGCGCCGTCACTCAGCACCCGCAGCACCGCTCGCGCTGCGATGCTGCGCGCGGTCCCGAGCTGCGGAGCGTGCGTCTCGCGTCCTTCGTCGGCCGTCAAACGCGCGGTCCTTTTGCCGCCTGCGCGTTCGCGTCCCAACGCTTCTCGAGATCGTTTTTGAATGCGAACAAGGTGAGCCCCACCAAAATCGCCATGCCAACCACGTGAGCGAGCTCACGCATTCTGAGTGGAAGCGGACGGCGCAAGAGGCTCTCGATGGCAAAGAACAACAAGTGCCCGCCGTCCAGCACGGGAATCGGCAATAGATTGAACAGCCCGAGATTGATGCTGATCAGCGCCATCACCCAAATGAAGTGATCGGCGCCCTTCCGGCCCTCTTCACCTGCCACTTCGTAGATCGTGATCGGGCCGGATAGCGATTTGAGACTGATGCGGCCTTCGATCAAGCGCACGATGCTGACCATCACGAAGTGCGTCACGTCCGCGGTTTGCTCGAGCGCCTTTTCGAAGGCGTAGCGAATGGGCGCGGAGTGTTCGACCTTTTCTTCCGGTGCCAGCGGGATCCAATGCTGAATTTGCAGCACGTAAAAGGAGAAGGATTGCCCGCGGTCGTCCGTGAAATCCTCGCGGCGCACGGTGAAGCTTCCGGAATGCACCACGCCGTCGCGCGCCGCTTGATAGTCGATGTGATGCGGCCGATCCGGTTGCGACAGCACGCGCTCGCGAAAAGTGGACCAAGCCGTCACGGGCTCATCGTCCAGCTTCAGGATCTTGTCGCCGGGGCGAAGCCCGGTTTTGTACCAATAGCCATCGTCGGGCACGACCGCGGCGTACAAATCCGCCAGCTCGAGGCCGGTGCGCTCGAACAGCGTGGTGCCACTCGCATCCGGCGTGAGCGCCACGACTCCGGCCTCGAGCACCGCGACATCCGCCAAACCGCCGAGCGCGTTCGGCACCGGCACCGGGCGAAGATAAGTGATGGGCATGGTTTCGCCCGCGTTGTCGCCGAAAGCCTCGTTCAAATCCTTGAAGCGGCGCACGGGCAGCCCACCCACGTTGGTGACGATGTCGAACGTACGCAAACCGGCGCGATAGGCGGGCGATTCCGCGTTCGGCACGCCGATCACCGCCGACGGCGCGCTGGTCTCGATGCCGACGCTGCCGACGCGCTCGGTGATGTCGAGTTCGCGGCGCTCGATCTTTTCCTCACTCGTGACCTCCACGTCCACGTAGCGGTTGTCGCGGAAGATCTTGAACTTCAGGACCTTGGCCGGGCTCTTCGTGATGATGCGCTTCACCTCGTCGAACGTGGCGACCTCTTCGCCGTTGACGGCCATGATGCGATCACCCGGCAGCAACTTGCCTTCGGCGGGGTGGCCCGGCAACACGACGCCCACGGTCGGCGGCAAGAACGGGCCGTCTCCGACGAACACCGCGAAGTAGAGCAGCACCGGAAAGATCAGATTCATCGCTGGCCCAGCGAGGACGATCGCGATGCGCTTGTACACGGGCAAGGACTCGAACGTGCGCTTGCGATCCTCCGGCAGCACCACGTCGCCCTTGGCGGCCTCCAGCATGCGCACGTAGCCGCCGAGCGGGATGAGCGAGACGCAATATTCCGTCTCGCGCCCACGAAACCGCAGCACCTTCGGCCCGAACCCAAGGCTAAAGGTGAGCACTTTGACGCCAAACGCCTTGGCGAACATGAAGTGCCCCAGCTCGTGAACGAAAATCAGCGAGCTGATGAGGATGATGGGGTAAAAAAGATCCATCCCAAGCGATGGTTTGGGGTGTAGCACAATTGCTAGAACCTTAAGGACCGGCCCGCCCAGCAAGTTCGGCGTTTTGGCGAGTGTTTGGGGCTGGGGCCCCAAACCAGAAAGAAACGAAGGCGAGCACCGGAGCGGAGCGTACTCTTGTACGTGAGCACCGGAGCGCAGCCAAAACGAAGCCAAAAACCGAAATCGCCGAGCGTGGCTAATGCTTAAGATACCGGCCACGGGTGTAGCACTCATCCGCGGGGGTTTGGCAAAATCCCCATCCAAAGGCGCTGAGAGCCGCGAAACATTTTGGGAAAAGCATGAATCATCCCGGCAAAAAATCGTCCGCCAAGTCGAAAGTCATGCTCCACCAACTGATGACGCCGGAGCACAGTAACGGCTTCGGCAACGTGCACGGCGGCGTGATCATGCGCATCGTGGACGAAGCGGGCGCGATCTGCGCCATGCGTCACGCGCAGCGTCCGTGCGTCACGATCGCGATCGATTCGATGACCTTCCGCGAGCCCGTGCACGTGGGCGCGCTGCTCATGTGCGAGGCGCGCGTGTCGTACGTCGGTCGCTCGTCGATTGAAACCTACGTCCGCGTGCACTCGGAAAATCCGATCACCGGCGAGACCACGCACACCAACTCCGCGTTCGTCGTGTACGTCGCGCTGGGCGACGATGGCCGGCCCTGCCCGGTGCCCGAGCTCGAGCTACACAGCGAAGAAGATCGCCGGCTGTTCGACGAAGGCGTCGCGCGCCAAAAACATCGCGTCGCACATCGCGCGTAGCTGCTTCGTCCAACGCGCTTCCTGCCGGCAAGCGGTTCACCGCGCTCAGTCACGCGCGATCGCAGGAACCTTTGGCGGCGATCGACGAACGCGGGCTCAGCTCGCGTTTGGCGGTGTCAGCGGCGAGGCGTGCTTCGGCTGATACACGCCGAGTCCGCCGCCGCCCGGCAAGGTGAGCCGCGTGATCGAGCCCCAACGTTCTTCGCTCACGGGCGAGCAAGCGACGCCTTTTGCCTGCATTTCCGCGCTGAACGCGCGCACGTCGTCGCACATGAGATAGAGCTCGTGCGCGCCGTTGCTCTCCGCCGGGTGCACGGCCGCTTCGGCGGGTGGCAGCGCGAAGATCAGCCAACCGTGACCCGCGTCCACGAACGGAAGCCCGAGCACATCGCGCAAGAACGCGCGGTCGGCCTCGGCATCTTTACTGTAAACGATGACGTGTGCTCCGTAGATCATGCGCCGGATCATAGCCGATGGTGTTCAGTGAAGGCCGCGCGATTGGGGGCCGCATTGAATCTTGGCGAGTCTATCGATTGATGGTCACCGAGCGCGCCGCGCGGCGTCGCAGCCTTCGGCGTCGGATTTCGACTCGCCCTGCCCTTGACTTCACGGAAACCCGAACCGCGCCGCCGAAGGCTGGGCCGCCGAGCACGCGCCGCGTGACCATCAAGAAAAAACTGCCGTTCGCCGCGCACGAGTTCAGAGTGAGCGAAAAAAATGAGGCCTCGCTAGCCGCAGGTGAACGCTCGGAGAGCGTTTGAACCCCGACCCGTGAAGCGGTGTCGGCTCGGTGCTATGCTCTTTTTCGTGTCGACCGCTGGAGAACGCCGAGAAATCCGCGAGCGCACGTGGGCGGGCGGTGTGGCCCACTCGTTCGCCGAAATGGAGGACGCAGACCTCGAGTTCTGGCTCGCGATGGATCCGGTGGACCGCCTGAAAATGGTGTGGTCACTCGTCGAGGACGGACTCGCCCTGCAAGGAAGCCATGGATCTGCACCCAGACTTCAAAGACTTGTTGCCGGAGTTCGCCCGCTTCGGCGTTAAGTACGCGCTGCTCGGTGGCTACGCCGTCAGCTTTCACGGCAAGCCCCCGATGACCGCACGTTGCTTGCGGTCATCGGTGAGCTAAAAGTCCCCGTGCTCGCGATCGACGATCTCATCAACCTCATCAACAACAGGCGGGCTGCCGGCAGGCCCCAAGATCTGGCCGACGCGGCGCTCTTGGAACGGGTTCGCGCGCGGTCCAAATAAGCGCGGGCGAGCACCGGGGCCGCAGGGCAAAGGGCCGCGCCCGAGGTGGCTCCCGAATCCGCGATCCAGCGGAACGCACTGCGTCAAGCTCGGCGGGGGAAGAAACGGCGAGCGCGAGCGGTTCCACTAGCTCGACGGAACGCGCCCTCGATTCCCGCACAGAAGGATGCAGATCAAAGGCGACTCGCCGCGGCGCGAGCGTCCGAGAGCAGGAAACCGGCCAGAAAGCCGCTCGAGCGGCTTGTAGCGCCTGGCAAAAATATCTAGCAACTATCGCATGTTACACGTCAGCATCGCCGGCGACGGCGGGTGCGGAGGCGTGAAACTGTCGCTGGCACGCGACGGGTGTCGGGATTAGGTTGCCGTCTTTCGCGGGCCAAAAGTGCCCTTCGACAATTCGGGTTTTTAGGCAGGGCGAGCAAGCTCCAGCGGTCGCGGCCGCCCCTGCGAGTGAAACGAGAAAAGATGCTCACCTGGGTAGCAAAGAAGCTCTTCGGCACCTCCAATGAACGCGCGGTCAAACGGTTGCAGCCGTTGGTCGTCCAAATCGGCGCGCGCGAAGAGGCACTGAAGAAGCTGACGGACGCGGAGCTTCAAGCGAAGACCGCGGAGTTCAAGCAGAAGCTCGATAACGGCGCGACCTTGGACGACATTTTGGTCGATGCCTTCGCCGTTTGCCGCGAGGGCAGCCGGCGCGTGCTCAAGATGCGGCACTACGACGTGCAGCTGCTCGGCGGCATGGTGCTGCACAAAGGCTCGATCGCCGAAATGCGCACCGGCGAAGGCAAGACGCTCGTCGCCACCTTGCCCGTGTACCTGAACGCGCTCGAAGGCAAGGGCGTGCACCTGATCACGGTCAATGATTACTTGGCCACGCGCGATGCGGAGTGGATGGGGCGCCTGTACAAGTGGCTCGGCCTCAGCATCGGCACGATCGTCAACCAGCAGAGCGACGAAGAGAAGAAGCGCTCGTATCAGTCTGACATCTGCTACGGCCAGAACAACGAATTTGGCTTCGATTACCTGCGCGACAACATGAAGTTCTCGGCGCTCGAATATGCGCAGCGCCCGCTGAACTTTGCGATCGTCGACGAGGTCGACTCGATTTTGATCGACGAAGCGCGCACGCCGCTCATCATCAGCGGCGCGGCCGACGCCGCCAGCGAGAAGTACCGCACGCTGAACGAGATCGTCACCAAGCTGATCAAGGACGAGCACTACAACGTCGACGAGAAGGGCTTCAGCGCCACGCTGACGGACGAGGGCGTCGAGACCGTGCAGCGCATGGTCGGCATCGGCAATTTGTACGATCCGGTCAACGTGCAGACGCTGCACATTCTGAATCAGCTGCTGCGCGCACACGCCCTGTACAAGCGCGACCAGCACTACATGGTCTCGCCCGACGGCAAGGTGCTGATCATCGACGAGTTCACCGGCCGCGTGCTCGCCGGGCGTCGCTGGAGCGACGGCCTGCATCAAGCGGTCGAGGCCAAGGAGAACGTGCGCATCCAAGAGGAGAGCCGCACGATGGCCACGATCACGTTCCAGAACTTGTTCCGCTTGTACAAGAAGCTCGCCGGCATGACCGGGACGGCCGAGACCGAAGCGCACGAGTTCTCCGAGACGTACAAGCTCGACGTGGTCGCGATTCCGACGAACAAGCCGAACATTCGCGTCGACGATCACGACGTCGTGTACAAGACCGAGCGCGAGAAGTTCAACGCGCTGACGCGCGACATTCTCACGCACCACGAGGCTGGGCGCCCGGTGTTGGTCGGCACGACCAGCGTCGAGAAGAGCGCCGCGATCGCCCGCATTTTGCAAAAAAAGAAGATCCCGCACAACGTCTTGAACGCCAAGCACCACCAGAACGAAGCGTTCATCGTGGCGCAGGCCGGCAAGAAGGGCGCGATCACCGTGTCCACGAACATGGCCGGGCGCGGCACCGACATCATGCTCGGCGGCAACGCGGAAATGATCGCGACCGATCAGTTCAAGAAGGCCGGCAAGACACCGGAGAGCCACCCGGACGAATACCAAACGCTGCTCACCGAGATCGCGGCGGCCTGCAAAGTCGAGCACGACGAGGTCGTCGACCTTGGCGGCCTGTACATCATCGGCACCGAGCGTCACGAATCGCGGCGCATCGACAACCAGCTGCGCGGACGCGCGGGCCGTCAGGGTGATCCGGGCTACAGCAAGTTCTATTTGTCGCTCGAGGACGACTTGATGCGCATCTTCGCGGGCGATCGCGTCAAGAGCCTGATGGATCGCATGGGCATGCCCGACGACGAACCGATCGAGCACCCGCTCGTCTCGCGCAGTATCGAGAACGCGCAACGTAAGGTCGAGGAGCGCAACTTCGACATTCGCAAGAACCTGCTCGAGTACGACGACGTGATGAACGCCCAGCGCAAGACGGTGTACACGCTCCGTCAGCAGCTCCTGCTCGGTCGTTACGCGCCCGAAGAAATCGACGAAACCGGCAAGGCCACCGGCGAAACGCGCAATATCCCGACCGACCCGAAGATCGCCGAGAAGACCGCTCCGCTCGTGGCGCAATTGGTCGGCTTCTTCTGCGATCCGCAAGTGCGCCCGACGGACGAGAACGGCCGCATGCGTTCGCCGACGATCGACGAACTCAAGGCGGTCGACACGCTGGTCGAGATTCCCTCGCTGCAGCACGAGGTGTATCAGATGTGGGGCGTGAAGCTCGACCTCGAAGGTCGTCGCAAGCGCACCCCGATCAGCGTGTACGAGGAGCTCGTCGAGCTCATCCCGCAAGGCTTGTCCGAGCAGCGCGAGCGCGTGCTCGATCTGCTCGACCGCGTCGTCGGCGCAATGGTCGAGGAGAGCTGTCCGCCCAACAAACAAGCGGAAGATTGGGACTGGAAGAGCATTCACCAGGGCTTTCGCGAGCATTTCCGGGTCGACCCACCGAAGAGCATCGACGAAGTCGGCGATTCCGAGCTGCTCGTCCGTGAGCTGTACAAGTTCGCCGAGCAGGCCTACCTCGAAAAAGAGCAGGAGCTCGGCAGCGACATCTTGCTGCGCGCGTTCCGCCACATTTACGTGGAGGGCATCGACGAGGCCTGGGTCGACCACCTGTCGAATATGGAGCATTTGCGGGACGGCATCGGCCTCCGCGGCTACGGCCAGCGTGACCCGAAGAACGAGTACAAAAAAGAGGGCTACAACCTGTTTTTGAACATGATGGCCAAGATCTCCAGCACCGTGCTGGTGAAATTGTTCGAGGTCCAGGCGCATCGCCAAGAGGAGCTCGCCGCCATCGAAGCCCAGGCCGAAGCCAAGCACCGCGCCGAGCTCGAAGCCGCGATTGCTCGCCACCCGGGCGAAGCGGGCGCGGATCCCGCGGCGGAAGCCGCGCCGCTGCCGATGCAGGCGCGCCGCTCGGCGCCGCCCGCTCCGAAGATCGGCCGCAACGATCCGTGTCCGTGCGGCTCGGGCAAGAAGTTCAAAAAGTGTCACGGCGCAATCCTCGAAGAAGAGGGCGCGGCGGACGACGACGAGCCCGAGGACGCCACGGCGAACGCCTGAGGCCCGCAGGCAGTGTTCTCGAATCGGTCTCTACTTGGCGTGAGATGCTGAGCGAGAGTTCTGTCTCACCATGATCGAGGTCAGCGAGCTCACCAAGGACTACGGCACGGTGGTCGCGGTGCGGGACGTGTCGTTCACGGTCGGTACCGGCGAAATCGTAGGATTTTTGGGGCCGAACGGCGCCGGCAAGAGCACGACACTCCGGGTCTTGGCCGGCTTCTTGGGTGCCACGAGCGGTCGCGTGCGCATCGCCGGCCACGACATCGCGGAGGCGCCACTCGCCGCGCGCCGCTCGCTCGGCTACATGCCGGAGAGCGCGCCGCTTTACCCAGAGCTGCGCGTCTCGGAGTATTTGACGTTCCGAGCGCGCCTGAAGGAGGTGCCGCGCGCGCAGCGCACGAACGCGATTGGCAGCGCCATGGAACGCGCGGGCGTTTCACACATGGCGAGCACGGTGATTCAACATCTGTCGAAAGGGTACCGGCAACGCGTCGCGCTGGCGGACGCGCTAGTCGCGAATCCGCCGCTCTTGATCTTGGATGAGCCGACGGCCGGGCTCGATCCGAATCAGATCCGGGAAGTGCGTGCGCTGGTCAAAGAGCTCGGCAGCGATCGTACCGTGCTGCTTTCGACCCACATCTTGTCCGAGGTCGAAGCCACTTGTCAGCGCGCGATCGTGATCGACCGCGGACGGCTGGTCGCCGAAGGCACGATCGAAGAGCTGCGCTCACGCCAAAAGACAGCCGCGTTCACGCTGCGCGTGCGCGACGAACAGCGCGGAGCAGAAGCCGTAATTGCGGCACTTTCAGGAATTTCTACGCTCTCTGCGCTGAGCGACGAGAGTGCGCCGGAGCGTCGTACGCTGCGCGTGTCACTCGACCGTGCGCTCGATCCGGAAGCTGCGGTCGAGTCGCTGGTCCAAGCGTTGACCAACGCCAAAATCGGCATTCACGCGCTGGTTCCCGAGCAAGCGTCGCTGGAGCAGGTGTTCACCGAGCTCACGCGCCACGAGAGCGAGGCGCAAGCCGCCGCCGAGGACAGCGCGTGAACGGGCTCTTGGCCGTGTATCGGCGCGAGGTATTGAGCCTTTGGGTAACACCGCTCGCGTGGGTGCTGCTCACCGTGTTCCTCTTGCTGCAAGGCGCGATCTTTTATTCAATCATCACGCATTTCAGCAGCATGCCGGAGGTTTCGGCGGATGCCGGGCCGCTCCAAGCCTACTTTGGCCAGGAGTCGATCTTCTTGCTGATGACCTTGCTGCTCGTGTGTCCGGCGCTGACGATGCGCGTGTTCGCCGAAGAGCGCCGTAGCGGCACGATCGAGAGCTTGCTCACCGCGCCGGTCACAGCGGCGAGCGTGGTGCTCGGCAAGTACGCCGCGCTATTGAGCACCTACGTGCTGATCTGGGCCCCCACCCTGCTTTACGTGGTCATTTTGCGGAAAACCGGGATCGTCGATTGGGGCGTAGTCGGCTCGAGCTACCTCGGCTTGTTCGGCATCGGCGCGGCCTATCTCGCGCTCGGCACGCTGATGAGCGCGATGACCAAGAGTCAGTTGGTCGCGCTGCTGCTCACGATCTTCTTCGAGTTCGGGCTATTCATTCTCGGAGTCGGCGAATACATCTTCGATCCGGGACTCTTACGCGACGTGTGCGCGCACGTGTCGATGATGGGGCAAATGGAAGATTTCTCGCGCGGCATCCTCGATCTGCGGCGCGTGGTCTTCGACGGCTCGATCGCCGGCCTCGCATTGTTTCTCACCACGCGCGTGGTCGATTCTTGGAGATGGGGATGACCGTCGAGAGCGGTGCCCCCGCGAACAGCGAGCGCCAAAGTCGCGCCCCGGCTCGACCGAGTGGAGGCGTGAGTCGTTCCTTCAAAGCGCTCGCGGCGATCGGGGTGCTCGGCGCGGCGGTCTTGGCCGTGAACGCCAACGTGCTCGTCGCGCGTTGGTACAAGCGCTGGGATCTGACCGCGGAGCGGCTCTATACGTTGTCTCCGGCCACGCTGAAGATCCTGCACGCGCTCGACCAGCCGATCGACGTCGTCGTGCTCTTGAGTAAGACCGATCCGCTGAACTTGAGTGTGCGGCAGATGCTCGTCGCGTACGGCGCCGAGACCAGGAAGTTGCAGCTGAAATTCGTGGATCCGGACCAGAATCCGGCTGAATTTCAGGCGCTGCAGCAGAAGCTCGGCTTGCAAACCGGGCGCGCGGAGGACGGTCGCGTGGTGACCGATGCCAGCGTGGTCATCTCACGCGGCGATCGACACTGGTTCGTGACCAGCGATGAGCTCGTGCACTACGACGACGAGACCGGAAAGGCCCAGCCGCGTCTCGAACAAGCGCTAACCGAAGGCATCGCCAACGTGCTCGGCGACAGCAAGGCCAAGGCTTGCTTTTCGAGCGGGCACCGCGAGCTCTCGCTCGACGACGTGGGTCCCGAGGGGCTGGCGGAGGTGCGGCATCGCCTCGAAAAGAGCAACTTCGAGGTCGCGGCGGTGGACCTCGCCGTGCCCGGCACTGAGCTCGGTGATTGTCAGCTGCTGGTGATCGCGGGTCCGGCGGTCGAGTTCGACGAAGCCGCCACCGCGCGCGTGCTGCGCTTCATCCAAGCGGGCGGCAGCGCGTACGTGCTCGCCGCGCCCATCTTGGGCGAAGATCGCCGCGTCAAGCGCTCGGGTCTGGAAGCAATTGGGCAGCTGATCGGCGTCGACTTCGGCCAGGATCTGGTGCTCGAAACCGACGCCGCATTGCGGTTACCACGCGGCGCGGGCGAGGTCTTCTTCGCGACACCGAAGCCGCACGAGGTCACGCGCGGTCTGGAACGAGAAGGCGCAAAGGTGGATTCGCGCGTGCTCGTCAGCAGCAGCCAGAGCTTGCGCATCTTGAGCAATTCGAAAGCAGTGGTGCTGCTGGCTTCGAGCGATCAGGCGCTCAGCCTGCATGATCTGAGCGCGCTGCTCGATCCAGCCCGCAAAGACGAGCCGCTCGAAGCCAAAACGCGCGCCACGTATTCGCTCGCGGTGGCCGCGGAGCTACCGAAACCCGTCGCTTCGACGGCCAAGTACGGCCCGCGCATCGTGCTCGCGGGAACCGCGAATTTGCTGTGGAATCGCAACTACGCCGATTCCTCGTTGCTCGGCGCTCGGCTGTTCAGCGAAAACGCGCTCGGCTGGCTCGGCTCCCGCCCAGCGCTGGTGAGCGTCCCGGAAAAGACCGCGCACGAGGTGGGCATCTCGCTCAGCGAGAGCTCGCTCGGGGAAGTGCTGCGCTACGTGCTCTTGTACATGCCCGGTTGCGCGGCGGCGCTCGGCACCTTCGTGCTGCTCCGGCGTCGTTCGGTCGAAAAGCAGTCGCGAAGAGAAGAGCGGGCATGAAGCTTTCACGCTCGCTGCTGGTCAACGCGACCGTCGCGCTCTTGGCCCTGGCATCGGCCGTGGCGGTGGTCGTCTCGAGCGGCTCGGTCACGACCAAAGATCGCGAAGGCCGCGCACAAAACTTGCTGCCGGTGTTTCGCAGTCAGGACGTGACGGGCTTAGAATTGTCGGCGAAAGAGCAGGTCATCTCGCTGCAACGCGCGCGGGCGAGCGACGCGGGCCTCGCGCCTTTCGAGCTGGTTTCGCCAGTCAAGGAGCTGGCCGACGTGGCCACGGTGGATAAATATCTGGGCGCTCTGGCCAGCGCAAAACCGCTCCGTCCCGTGGCGGAAGGCCTGTCGCGTGAGGCCCTCGGGCTGGTCAATCCGAGCGCGCGCATCGTCGTCGGCACCGCCAAGCTGCGCTACGAACTCGAGCTGGGTGGCCCCGCGCCGACACCCGCGGGCGCTCGCTACGTCGAAGTAAAATCCAGCGCTGAGCCAGCCAAGCTGTGGCTGGTCGGCAAATCCGTCGTCGACGATCTGACATTCGAGCTCGATGCGTTTCGATTGCGCAGCGTGGTGTCGGTCACCGAAGCAGACGTCGTGCGAGTGAGCATCAAGAGTCCGAGCCTGGATCTCGGCTTGGTGCGCGGCAGCGGGCGCACGTTTTTGATCGACGGTGAGCCCAAGCTGCGCGCGGATCGCGACACCGTCACGAGCTTCTTCTTTCAGCTCGCGCGCCTGAGCGCGAACCGCTTTCTCGGCACCGCCGAGGCGGAAGCCGCGCTCGGCCCGAAGCGCGCAGAGCTCGAGCTCGTCACGAAAGATCCGGCCAATTCCGTCAAATTCGAGGTCGGTGGCAGCTGCCCGGGAGATGACTCGGAGCTCGTCCTCGTGCGACGAGCCCCGGGCTCGCAAAGCGCCTGCGTGTCGCGAGAGCTCGAGGCAACCCTCGGGCTGAAGCGTGAAGCGTTCTTCGACGAGCACCCATTCGCCCTTCACGCGGACGAGGTCGAAGAGCTCGCGATCAGCTCCGAGCGCGGCAAATTCCGGCTCCTGCGCAAGGGCACCGCATTCGTGTTGCACGCCAAGACCGATGCCGATGTAGAGCTCGAGGCCGGCAACCAGCGCATCGCGGACGTGCTCTCGGCGCGCGGTGAGCGCATTGCTAACCCGAAGCTCGCACAGCTCGGGCTCGATCCGGCGCGTGGCACCGTGACGGTGCGTTCTTCCGGCGGCACCGAAGCCGATGTCGTGACCGAGACCGTACGCGTCGGCGACGAAGATGGCGCACACAATCTGTTCGTGTATCGCGAGGCCGACGGCGTGACGCTGCAAATTCCGCGGGACGAAGCGCGCGGGTTCAACGCCGATTCGACCTTGCTGTACCCGAAAAAGCTCAGCGAGTTCGGCCCATCGAGCTTCATTTCTGCGGAAATTATCGGCAAAAATGGGCGCCAGCTGCTGGCTCGCGATGCCAACGGCGCGCTCACGCTAGACAGCCCGAAGGGCTTCGAGCCAGACGGAGGCTTGAGCGCGGACGTGATCCAGGCACTGGGCTCGCTGACCGCCGAGCGATTCGTTGCCGATCACGACGACGGCAGTTTTGGGCTCAACCACTCGCCTCTAGCAGTGCGCTTCGCGGCGAAGACGAACGACGGTCCGAAGCTCGAGCACGACCTCAGCTTCGGTGACGATACCGCGCTCGGCGTGTACGCCACGCTCGATCAGAATGGCCCAGTCTTCGTCCTACCGAGGACGGTCAAGGACACGCTCGGCACGCTGCTGATCAACCGCTCGGTGTTCTCGGCCGAGCCTGCGTCGCTGCAATCCTTCGAGCTTGCGGGGAGCGGTCGCACGCTGCGCTTCGAGCGTCACGGCGACCACTTCGCGCCCAGCGCCGCCGGCAGCTTCCCCGAAGATCGACTGCCGGATTTGCTGGAAGCGCTCGGCAATCTACGCCCCGAAGCCGGAATTCACACCGGGCCGGCGGAGCCGGCGGAGGGGTTTTCGAAGCCGATTCTGACGCTACGCCTGACCCCGCTGAAAGGGCCCACCCAGCTCGTGAATTTTGGCTCGGGCGACTCCTGGCGTGGCACGAGCGTCTTCTATCTGAGGATGACCGGCGTGGACGCGACGTTCGTCATTGCGCAGAGCAAAGTGCGCCCGCTGTTGGCCGCATTTTGAGCGAGAGCCCGCAGCGCGGAACGCAGCTCCCGAACTAGTTGACGAGCTTTGCGGCCGAGCGCGGCTTGCTCCAGATCGCGTCCCAGTTCTTCCGGTACTCGTCGGTCGCGACTTGTGCTGGACCGGAGCGTGCGGCGCTCGGCGCGGGCTCAGGCAGCTGGCGGTCCGTCGGTGGCTCGGGGGCCTTGAGCTGAACTTCGACATCGCACAAGACGGGGCAATTTTCGCGCGGTCGCAGGCGGACGACCTCACCCGTGATGGGCACGCCTTCGCGCAGCGGATGTACCGCACCAAGCTCCAGGCGATTTTCCCGAGCGCGCAGGATCTGAAAGCCGCCATCCGGCGTGACCCCGTGGATCAAGGCGACGTCGGGCGAGCTCGATTCGGGCGGGGCTGACCCGCTCTCGTCACCGGCTGGCGTCTTTTTCGTCACTCCACAGATTTATCTCAAGGGGCCGAGTCTCGCCAGAATTTCCGCACTTTGCCGGATCTTGCGCGAGGCTTGGCCACTGATGCGGCGCGCCCCTGAAAAGACTCACATGCCAATGGCGGTGCGGTACACCCAACCCACGTTGCCTTTGACGTCGTATTTGATGCGATACCAATCGCCGCGCCGCCCCGTCACCGATACGCGCGTGCCCTGCAGCACCCGCGCGATCACCGCGCCATCGCGGCTTGCCGAGGAGCGGACGAGCGCCACGTCCCAGCTCACCGTCGCATGCCCGCTCGCCTCGGTCACCTCTGCCGAGTTCGTGTCGGCGCTGGCGCTCGGCTCTGCCTGACCAGGCTTGGCCGCATCGGCTTTCGGAAACTCGACCCGGTAAAACACCGAGTACCCGTCGTTCTGATGCTTGATGCCGACCAGTGAGACGTTCGAAAATTCCTTCTTTTCGCAGGCCAGCAGGGTGTCGATGTCAGCCTGCGACAGCGAGCTGCTCTTGCCGCTCTTGATGGCTTTGACGCGCTGCGACTCGAAATCCAGGTCGAAGCCGAGCGAGAGCACGCCCTCCATCCGAGCGGCGCCTTCACACGAAGCCAGCGCGCGAATGTGCGGGCGCGCCAGGCCGTCGAACTCGACATGGTCGCAGTCGTCCTTGTGCTTCTTGCCTTGGGCCTTGCAGGCCAAAAACTGTGGCTCGCTGATCAGCAGACGATCGGCCGCGGGCGGCGGCTCGGCCGGGGCCGGCTCGGGCTCGGCGGAGCCGGTTGCTGCGGGGGCGCCGCTCTTGGTTTCCCCAGGAGCACCGGTCAAATCGGCACTGCTGCTCTCGGCGGGTTGGCTCGGCACGCTGGGCACGAGCTTGAAGCCGGCCAGCCGCGGCCAAAGAATCCCAATCACGAAGCCAACCGATACGATGATCCCGACGCGCCCGAAACGCAGTGTCTCCTGCTTCGGGCTCGGGACCTCGACTTTCAGGGGTTGTCTTCGCTCTACCGCCAATTGACCTCGTTCTCCAGCCGTTTCGCGCCCGCTTTGTAGCATACCCGTGACGACGAGCGGCAAAAGCGCCCAGAAGCGCAGGTTTCCGGCCCGGCGCTTTGGTCGGTTCGCAGGCCCGATAAACAGCCGGTAAACGTCCGGTTTGTGGTGATTAAATCAGGCGGGCCATAAAATCTTTCATCCTGCAAACGATCCGTGGAGGATGTACTCGGCCCCATGAAGTCGTGTTCGCAGTGCAAGCTGAAGTACCCCGACGACAGCGCGGCCTGCTTCCTGTGCGGCGGAGCCCTGGTCGCCATTCAAGATCCGCTGATCGGCATGACCATTGCCGGTCGCTACCAGATCGAGGAAGTGCTCGGCCAAGGCGGCATGGCAACCGTGTACGCGGCGCGCCACCGGCTGGTAGACCGCCCGTGCGCGGTCAAGGTGATGAACCCGCAGTTCGCGCGCAACGACGTGATCCGGGAGCGATTTCGGCGTGAGGCCAAAGCCGCACAGAAGCTCGCTCATCCCAACATCATCGAGATCTTCGACCAAGGTGAGACACCGGACGGCTACGTCTACTTGGTGATGGAGCTGCTCCGCGGCGAAACGCTCGCGGACTTGCTGGAGCACGGCAAGGTGCCGCTCGAGCGTGGCCTGCCGATCATGATTCAGATCGCGCGCGCGCTCGCTCGCGCGCATGACCTCGAGGTCATCCACCGCGATCTGAAACCCGAAAACATCTTCTTGGCGCGCGGCCCGAACGGTACCGACCAGGTCAAGCTGCTAGATTTCGGGATTGCGCGCTCGATGCAAGACTCTCGCTTGACCGGCGCGGGTGAAGTGTTCGGAACGCCGCAGTACATGGCGCCAGAGCGCATCACTTCGATTGAAGCTGGCCCTGCCGCCGATCTGTATTCGCTCGGCGTGATCATTTACGAAATGGTGACCGGGACGTTCCCCTTCGACGCCACCGACATCACCACCTATTTCATCAAGCACTTGAAGGAAGAGCCGATTTCGCCCAAAAAGCACGACCCGTCGATTCCCGACGCGCTCGAGCGGCTGGTGATGGAATGCCTGGCGAAAGACGCGAAAGATCGGCCCGTCGACGCTCACCGCGTCAACAACGACTTGATGATGATCGCCGGCGCGATCGGTCTGCGTATCCCGGCCGACGCCTTCGGCGACGAGGCCGAGTCGCGCGGCCCCGCCAAGACGCTCCCACCGGTGGCCATCGATCGCTGGGTCAAGCGCACCGCGGTGTTCGAACAGATGCTGGGCATGTCGTTTCCGGGCGAACGACCGCGAGAGCTCAACGATCTATTGAACGAAGTGAAGAAGCTCGTGCGCCAGATCAGCGATCTTCGCGCAAAAGCCGTGACCGAGCAGCGCGCGCTGGAGGGCATCGAGGCGCGCGGCCGAGAAATCCGTCAGCGTCTCGGCCACGCCGTCGACGCGCTCGGTATCGACGCGAGCAAGGCGCGCGACGAATTGAAAGCCGCACTGGCCGCCACCGCCGCACTGACGCTCGACATGGATCGCCCGGCACAGGAGCTGAAGCGATCGCTCGCCGAGATCCTGCGCTGGGAGGGCCGCTCTGCGTTCGTCGAACCGTACCGCGAGCTGGCAGAAGCGTACCGTCGTTCGGCGGACATCGTCGACCAGTGGTGCGCCGCCAAACAACGGCTCAAAGAGGCCGAGGCGCGCGTGCAGCGGCGTCGTGGCGAGGTGGAAGATTTGGAATTTCAAATCAAAGAGCTTCGCTCAGCGCTCGCAAAAAATGAGGAAGAGCTCGAGCGCGAAGAGGGGGATTGCCGTAAAAACGTGGCCGAATTGGGGCCGCGCGCGGACGAGCTCGAATCCTTGTTGCTCGAGCGCGCAACGCGCCTGTGCGCGCCGCTGCGCAGCCGCCGCGAATTGACGCCTTTGTTCCAAGAGCTGGAATCCGACGCGCAGGGTTAGCTCGAGTTCCCGCTTCGTCTTTGCGCTAGCGCGCGGCGGGAAAATTCTGTTCGAGACGCGCGGGCCCGCGCGCACGACGCTTTTTGCGCCGTGTCACGGCGCCATTTGGGACTGGACGATGCGCGCTCGTCAGCTACTCCTAGGCAAGCCAGATGTCCGCGGACAACATTGGGGGGCGGAATGCGGGCGCGCGCGTTCCTCGGCGATTGCTGCTCAAAACGCTCGCGACAGGCTCGCTGCTGTTCGAGCCCGGGTGCGGTCAAGACGGCGAAGCAGAACTCGCTGTCCATCGGCGCGCCGTGGCGCGCCCGATCGACACGCCCATTACCGCTGAAAATCGCTTGCCAGGCAGCGACGCCTACGCGCTCTCGAATCCAGCGCTCTCTGCCGAGGTGGAGGGCTACGCATCGGCGACCTCTGTCGTCTCTGGCGAGACGCTGAGCGTGTTCGTCAATGTCACACGCGCGCAAGGCGTGCGCTGTGACGTTTACCGCGTCGGCTATTATCAGGGTCGAGGCGCGCGGCTCGTCGCCGGGTACGACCGCGTGCAGGTCGCGTCACAGCCAAAACCGACTCTCGATCTCGATACTGGGCTGATCGAATGCCATTGGAATGCGGCGTTCACACTGATCGTCGATCCGAGTTGGGTCACCGGCTATTACCTGTGCAAGCTGACGAACGAGGACGGCTTCGAGAGCTACGTGCCGTTCATCGTGCGCGAAAGTGATCGCACGGCCCCCTTCTTGGTGCAGGCCAGTGTCACCACCTGGCAAGCCTACAATCTCTGGGGCGGGCTCAGCTTGTACCTCAATCGGCTGGCGCGTGACTTGGCCTATCCGGCGGTGCGCGCCTATCAGGTCAGTTTCGATCGACCCTATGCGCCGGATGCCGACATTGGTTCGGTGGAGCACGCGTTCGTGCGCTTCGTCGAGCAAATGGGCTACGACGTGGGCTACACGACCAACGTCGATATCGATCGCGCACCAGAGCTCTTGGCGGGTCGCTTGCTTTTCGCCACCGTTGGGCATGACGAATATTGGTCGCTCGCCGAGCGCAACGCCGTGCAGGCGGCTCGCGACGCAGGCCTGTGCCTGGCGTTCTTCTCGGGCAACACGGCATTTCGTCGCATCCGGTTGGACAGCTCGAGCAGCGGCGTCGAGCGGCGCGTGATCACCTGCTACAAATCGGCCAGCCTCGATCCGCGAAAGGACGCGCCCGACACCACTACGAGCTTTAGCGAGGAACCAAAGCCACGCCCGGAGAACGAACTTTTGGGCGTGGTGTGGCAAGGCTGGTCGGATCTACAAGGCTACTCGTTCGTCGTCTCCGCGCCCGAGCATTGGATCTACGAAGGCACCGGGGTAAAAGCGAACGACTCGTTGGGGCACGTGATCGGCAGTGAGTGGGACATCGTCAGCGACAACGGCCTTTCACCGGCAGACCTGGAAATTGTCGGCGATTCGCTGGCTTTGCACGAGTATGGCTACCTCGCTCGCGCGACCGCCACCGTGTACTACCCCACGCCGAATAGCTTCGTTTTTGCGGCTGCGACCATTGGCTGGGCCAACGGCCTCGGCGACCCTCGGATGGTCGACGCGCGCCTACAAAGAGTGACCGAAAATATCTTCCTGCGCGCGGGGTTGTTCCCACAAGAGCGCGTGGTGATCCCGGAGCCTCTACCGCGCGAGGTCGGGACGAGCCCGCGATCGTTGATCTTGGCCGGTACCGGCGCGGCTGGGCACGACGATGGGCCGGCGCTCGAAGCAAGCTTCGACGGCCCGTGCGGGCTTGCGGTCGGCCCGCGCGGTGACCTATTCGTGTGCGAGACCGGCAATCATACGGTCCGCAAAATTGCGAGCAACGGGCACGTGTCCACGGTCGCGGGCGGCACAGGGAAACTCGGCCTAAACACCCCGACTGGTATCGCAGTCGATCGGCACGGCACCGCGTACGTGTGCGACACTTACCATTGCCGCATCGTGCGCATCGATACCGACGGCACGCTCAGCGTGCTGGCCGGCGGCAAACAGGGCAACTTGGATCACCGAGATCCCTTGCGCGCAGAGTTCCACCTGCCGCGCGCCGTGGCGGTCGACGCTTCCGGTGCGCTGTTCATTGCGGATTTTCGTAACGATGCCATTCGGCGCATCGACCGCTCGGGCGTGAGGACCATCGTCGAGCAGTGCGGCGGCCCGACCGCGCTCACGCTCGCTCCCGACGGGACACTCTATTTTCTTGCAACCTGGGCGGGCAGCGTCGTGCGCGTCGAACCGAACGGCACACGCACGGTGCTGGCGAATCCAAGCCAAATCTACGGCGATCAAGGCGGCCCCGGCAAAACCGCCGCCTTGCGCGCTGCGGACGGGATCTGCCTCACCCCGAGCGGGCTATTGTTCGCGGATACCGGCAATAACCGAGTCCGCGCGCTGGCCTTCGACGAGCACAGCACGATCAGCACCGTGATCGGCGACGGAGAGCCCGGGACGAGCGTCGGGGTCGGCAGCGAAACCGAGCTGTACTTGCCGCGCGGCTTGACGCCGTTCAACGGCGGCTACGCGGTGGCAGACGCCGCAAACCACCGTATCCTCTGGTTTAGCGCTTAGCTCGCAATTCGCGCGAAAGCTCCGCTATTTGTGCAGCCGCGCCTTGTGCCGCACGGGAACAGCGGAGACCGAGCCTCGCACGAGCAGCTCGGAGACCGCGCCGCGCCGAGTGGCATCGGAGTTGATGGCGCGTTTGGCAAACACGGTTTTCGTTTCGAACTCCGCATAGAGCGCACGAGTTTCCGGCGTATCGGAGTTCGAGAGCAGCACCGAGACTCCCTTTTTCGCCAAGCGCGCGAACGTCTTGGCCAGGCGTTCGTGCTCGGCGAGCGCAAACGCCTCCGAGTGATACTCGGCGAAGCTTGCGGTCTTCGACACCGGCATGTACGGCGGATCGAAATACACGAAGTCGCCGGAGCGCGCGGCCTTGCAGGATTGTTGGAAATCCTCCACCAAGAGCTCCACGTTCTGGAGCGCCTCGGCGGCCGCGAGTAGGCGCGACTCGTCCAGGATGCGCGGGTTCTTGTAGCGTCCGTAGGGCACGTTGAACCCGCCGCTGCGGTTCACACGGTAGAGGCCGTTATAACCCGTGCGGTTCAAGTAGATCAGGCGCGCTGCCCGTGCCGCATCTTTCACCGGCTTCTTTTCGCGCACCTTGTAGTAGACGTCTTCGCCGTGACCGAGCGCGCACAGCTTCTCTAGCTCGCGGATCACTTCGTGAGCGTTGTCGCGGAGCTCGCTGTATACGCGAATCAGATCCTCGTTCATGTCGCTCAGGCGTGCGCGCTCGAACTTGTTCCGCCGGGAGAGTTCGAAGAACACCGCCGCGCCGCCGACGAACGGCTCGTAGAACGTCCGAATCCTTTCCGGAAACTCCTGTTCGACGAACGACAGAATCGGTTCCAAAAGTTGGCGCTTGCCGCCGGCCCATTTCAGGACGGGCTTTACGTCGGCGCGGAGTTTCATACGTGGTTCGGGGCTTACCACTACTTTTGAACCGAGAAAATTGCGTCGAACCCAGCTCGGCCTTTGCTCCGTAGAAGCGGGGCCTCGCGCGCTATTGAGCACCGATCTGCAGGCGCTTGATCATCTTCTGCAATCCAAAGCGCGACAAGCCCAGGAGCTCGGCAGCCCGAGTCTGGTTGCCGGCGGTGCGACTGAGCGCCATCCGCACCAGCTCGCTTTCCAGTGCGTCGACTCGGCCGCGCAGGTTCAGCCCGTCCGGCACCGACTGTTCCGAGTTCTCCCGAGCCACGATCTCGGGCGACAGCACGTCGGGCGTGACGAGCTCGTCGGCCAGCACCAGCGCGCGGCGGACCTCGTTCTCGAGCTGCCGGATGTTGCCTGGCCAGCGGTAGGCGGACAGTGCATCCATGGCGGCTTTGGAGATCGCCACTTTGCGTTTTTCGGCGTAGCGAGCCACGAAATGCCGAACGAGCAAGGGCACGTCACCCGAGCGTTCACGCAGCGCCGGCACGCGCACGCTGACGACGTTGAGGCGATAGTACAGATCCTCTCTGAATTTTCCGGCGAGCACGAGCGCCTCCAGATCGCGGTGAGTCGCTCCGATCACGCGCACGTCGACATAGCGCGCACCTTCGGCGCCGACCGGGCGCACCTCGCCATTTTGGAGCACGCGCAGCAGCTTGGTTTGCATCCCGAGGCTCATCTCGGCGATCTCGTCCAAAAAGAACGTGCCGTGGTCCGCAACCTCGAACAATCCGGCGCGTGGGCGTGTAGCGCCGGTGAACGCGCCCCGCACGTGGCCGAACAGCGTTGCTTCCAAGAGGCTCTCGGGAATGGCGCCGCAATTTTCGCTGACGAACGGCGCTTTTGCGCGCGGGCCATTCTCGTGAATGGCGCGCGCCACGAGCTCCTTCCCACTGCCGGATTCGCCCAAAATCAGCACCGGAACCTCGGCGCTCGTCACCCGATCGACGAGCTTTAGCAGGTCACGAACCGCGCTACTCTGGCCGATGATCGCGCCGTAGGAGTAGCGCGTCTCGCTAGCGTCTCGGGTGCGCGCGAGCTCGCGCTCGGCGACGTCGAGCTCGGCCTCACGACGCGCGAGCTCCGCCGAAAGCCGCGCCTCGGCGCGCTCGGCCCGGCGCGCCGCGCGGCGCAAGAGCAGTTGATTCTTGGCATCCGAAATGGCCACGGCCGCGAGCGTGCCCACGAGCCGAACCCAAGACAGCTCGCGCGGTCCGAACGCCCCGCGCCGCACGCGGTCGTCGAGGTACACGACGCCGAGCGCCTCACCGCGTGCCATGAGCGGCACAGCCAGCACACTGCGCAGCTGCAGTGCGTGCACGCTGACGTGCAGCTCGGGCAGATCGCCCGCGGCGTCCACGGCCACGACTGGTTCGCCCAGCTCGAGCGCACGCTGCGCGAGCGACTGGCTCAGCGCGAGCTGCTCGGGCCCGAGATCCGCGCGGCGTAAATTGCGCGCGGCGCGCGGCTTCAATTTCCCGCCGGGTGCCTTGAGCAACAAGAGCCCGCGCTCGACGCCGGTCCAGAGCACGAGTGCGTCGACCACTTGGCGCAGCAAGGGGCGCAACCGATCGCGCTGACTCAGGCCGCGCACGAGCGCTTCGACGTCGGCGATTTGCTCGGGTACGATTCCCGAATCGGTGCCGATTTCGGCGGCGCGCACCCAATCGAGCGCGCGGGCAGCGCTGGACAGCTCGGCCGGTATGCGGCGCAGGAACTCGCGCGCCGCGTCGCTCGCCGCGGCGCTCAGACGGCGCGCCGTGTCGGCGTCGGAAACCCGCGCGGCGAGCAGAGCACCGAAATGCAAGCAGCGGCCGCGCACCGACAGCGACGCGCGCGCCGAGCTCAGCGCGCTCAGCTCGGCGAGTGGCACGTCCGCGCGCGTGACTTCGCGCGCGTGGAGCTCACGTGCGGCGCGCGCGCCCCACCACTCGAGCCGCGCGTCGAGCGCTGCGCCGTCACGACGAGCGAGCGCGTCGAAGCGCACGAGCTCGACCGGAGCGGCGCGAATTTGTAGCCGCGCGGCCGCACGCAACAGGTCGTCTTCCAGCTCGAGCAAGCCCAGCGCTCGCTCGGCATGCTCGACCGCGTCGGCGTCGCGCTCGGCCGTATCCGACAGCACGAGGTGCGCGTAGCCCCGACAGCGTTGATCAGCGGAGGCTTTGGCGCGTTGCGCGGTTTCGAGCGCAGCGCTGCGGGCATCGAGCGTAGCGCCGACGCTGGCGTGCACTTGCGCGATCGACAAGAGCGCGCGAGCCGCGTCCCCCGTGCGCCCGAGCGCCTCGAACAGTAGCAGCGAACGCCGCGCGGCCGAGAGCGCTTCGCCCAGCTCACCCAGATTGGTCGCCGCGGCGGACAGGCCGGTCAGGTACGTCGCTTCTTCGAGTAAAGCGCCGGCACGCCCGGCAAAATCCGCTGCGGAACGGAACGCGACCAGCGCCGGCTCCGGCTCGCCAACGGCGTGGCAAAGCATGCCCAGCACGGCTTCGGCTCGGGCGCGCTCTTCGTCACCTTCGGCGTGCAGGCGCGCGCGCAGCGCTGCCTCACGCGCTGCTTCACGCCGCCCGAGGCCGAGCTCGATCAGTGCGCGCGTTTCCAAGCTGTACACGCCCGCGCGATACGGCTCGAGCAAGGCCAGCGCCCGCTCGGCGTCGCCCGCATCGAGCGCGATGCGAGCGCGGATGGCAGCGCTGCGCTCGGCATCGACCGCGCGCAGATTTTCGGTACCGAGCGCGTCGAGCAGCGCGAGCGCGCCCGCGCTGTCCTTGGCCCGCCGGCACAACTCCGCGCTCGCCACGCGTGCTTCGACCTCGGGAAAATCGGACAAGAATGCGAGCGCGCGACCGAGCTCACCGCGCAGGCGGAACGCGCGACCGAGTGCCAGCGCAAGCCCGAGCGGCCCGTGCTCGCGCCGCACGATCGTCTCGCCCAAGTCGAGCCAGAGCGGATCGGGATAAGCGGCGCGTAGCGCCAGCGCCACCTCGACGGCCGTCGCGCTGACTGGCACGCGCTCGGGCACACTACCGCGCTCGAGCGCGGCGAGCGTGAAGCTCTCCGGCTCGCCCAGCAGCGCGAGTTCGAGCAAGCGGTTCAAGAGCGAGGCTTCCTCGAGCTCGCGCAATGCCGGCCAAGCCGCTGCTGCCGGACCGACCAGCGCGACCAAAAAGCGCGCGCGCCCGCTGTCGCCGAGCTCGCGCAGCGGCCCGGCCTCGCCATCGTCCAGCGGGGCGCCGCGCAGACGCGCGATGCCTGCAGCGAGCGCGCAAGCGTCTTCGAGCCAAGCCTCTGCCACACCGGTCAGCGAAACCGGGACGCTCTTGTGACGCGCGGCCTGGCTGATCTCGGCTTGCCTGGTGCAGAGATACGCGCGGCGGACGGCCGCCTTTCGGCGCTCGACGGCCGCATCGTCCGCACTCGGGGCGAGCAACTGTGCGCGGCGCAGCACCCAGCTCGCCGAGGGGCGCGCGCCCGGCGCCGACGAAAGCAGCGCACGGACGATCGGCGCAAGTTCGCTCGTTGCTTGGTCGCTCAGCTCGGCGCTCGGCGCCAACGAGCCCTCGGACCGAGCTACGGGGTCGAGTACGTCGAGCAGCGTCGCGCCGAGCGCCCACAAATCGCGCGCGCGTGCGTCGCTCTCGCCGCCCGTGAACACCTCGGGCGAGAGATAGCGGCGCGTGCCGCCGCTCGGCAGCGCCTGATGCACCGCTCCACTCAGCCCAAAGTCGACCAAGCGCGCGCGCTCCGCGCCGATCACGATGTTGGCGGGCTTCACGTCGCCGTGCGCCGCCCCGCTCGCGTGCAGCGCCGCCAGCGCCGCACCGATGTCTCGGGCCACGCTCAGCGCCAGCGCTTCACGCGCAGCTTGCGCCAGCGCGCCTTCACCGAGCACGCGGTCCAGGCTTTTTCCCGGCGCCCACGACAGGAGCAGGTAGGGCGTTCCGGGCTCGAGCCGCGTACCAAGCTCCGCGGCCAGGCCGCCTGAGGCCAAACCAACCCCCAGCAAGCGCGGAAACTCAGGAGCGCTGGCGAACAGCAGCCGCTCCGCTTCGTCCGCAAAACGGCGCGCTTCCGCCGGGCCCTTACCGAGCTTCAGCGCGCAGGGCGTGCCATCGCAATCGCCCAGCCAGACCGCGCCGGAGGCCCCCTGCCCGGCTGGCTCGAGCCAACGCACCGGCCGTCCACCGACTGTCAACTGAGTTGGCACTTTCAACCACGCCCGAAGTGCTTAAAATAAGCATGCTTCAGCGATTTCGTCAACAAGAGTGGCCGGCCGGACGCCAAGCGCGGCGGGGCGCCCCAGCGTTTACGGCACGTCGCAAGCCGCGCTCTGATCGCGGATCCAGCTTCGGATTCGAAGCAGATCCTCGCGCGAGAGCGACGCCGACGCTTCGTCACTCAGCGCTAGCGGCATCGGGTCGCCCAGCACGAACCATTCGCGCAGCCGCGCGAGCTCCGCATCATCGGGCGGGGCACACGCTCCCTCAGCGACCGGCGGGTGAAAGCCGGTGGCACAATCGCCGGCGGGCCGGTAGTTGTCGGGCTTTCGCAGGAGCTTGTACATCAAATAGCTATTTTCTGGTCGCCCCGGCGTCACGAGCCCCATTTGCACGCCGAATCGGGGCCCGGAGAGCTGGCCCGGACCGAGCGCGCTATTGCTAGTCTCGGTCTCGTGCGCAACCACATTGATGGCGGTGTGCTCGAGCCCCCAAGCACTCAAGGAGAGCCCCATCGGCGGATAGGCGCGCGTCCATGCGGCGCGGTCGCTGGGCGGCTCGCGCGGAGGGTCGATGTGACAGCCGGCGCAGGCGTACAAGGGTCCGGCAGGCGTAGCGTTGGCACCGGGCGAAGCCGGCGTGGTGAGTGAAACGCAGTCGTCACTGGTCGCGGAGGGAGTCGTCGTCGCAACCGGGCCGCTGCCCGTCGAGAAGCTGAAGGTGAGCGGCACTGGGCCGTCTTCGAGCGGCGCGCCGTCGAACGCCCAGAAGCCGTGATCTACGTCTTTTCCGGGCGTAATTTTGACGGTGTAGATCGTGTTTGGACGGAGCGGTGCGTCCAAGGTGAAGACGACCACACGCTCGATCAGATCGTACTTGGGTCTCAGTGAGACCGCGTTCGCTTTTGGGTCACCGCTGAAGAGCCGCACGCCCGACGCCAGACCAGCGCCTGGCAGCAAGAAGCGATCGAAGCGCAGCTCGAGCTGCACGTTCGTCGGCACGGCGCAGTCGGGCGTGGGCGAATCGCAGTCCACGCCGGCATCGAGCGCAGTGTTGACCCCTTGTCCGGCTGCGGGATAGGTCGCAACGACGTGGAGCGCCGGGCCGTGAGCCGGCTGCAGGTCGGCAGAGCCCTGATCACACCCCGCGAGCCCCATACTCCCCGCGCAGACCGCGAGCACGATCAGCCCGCGGAAAGCGTAGGCACCAGCCCTCAGCTGTCGGTGTAGATGTGCAGCTGGTCGCGGATCGATTGCTCGCTGACGCCGTTCCGGATCTGATCCTTCAGGCAGTCGGCAAGGGTGATCAGGAGGTCGTCGACCCCCTTTTCCTCGATGATCTTCGACAAGAGCTGGCGGGCTTCGCGGCTGTCGTCCTCGCGCAAGAACTCCCGCACCTTCTCCACGGTGATGTCTCCCTGGAAATCGAAGTACAGGTTCTCGAACAGATAACGGACAAGCTCCTTCACGAAGAGCCTCCTTCAGCGCTTGGGAAAAGTAGCCTTGAGAGCGGCATCCGCAATACCAGTCCGCGGAACTGTCACGCAAGCAGTTTGCGGGCCCCTCCCCAGTTTTGCACGCGTTCGGCACGTAAGTCACCGGCAACTCAGCAGATTTTGGTCAGTGGCCAGGTGACAAACCAGGCACGGTCGCGCGTTTTGGCGCAGTGCAGACGCACAGCGTGACTGAAATCCGACGGGATGGGGGTCGGTGCCCCGACCGCCCCCCGCCGGAGCAATCCCCGTCCCCCGCCCACCGGCCGCCGCCGTCGCGTGGCAAATGGCGCAATCACGTTCCACGTGGCAGCTGACGCAGGCGCTGATATTTCGTTCGGCTTCCCAGGCGTGGTGCCGCGCTGTCCGCGGACCGTCCGTCCACTCCGACTTCGGCGGGTGAAAGCGACCGCGCTGTGCGGCGTTGGCAGACGGCCCCGACATGGTGATGCCGGCGCGCTGGTGACAGGTCAGGCAGAACGACTGCTCGCGGTGGCAGCTCGAGCACTGCTGCTGGTTCTGACGAGCAGCCACTGGGTGCATATCCAGCCAGTCGTTTGGATGAACGCGGCGCGGGCGAACACGTCCGTCGTGGCAATCGGCACAATACTTCTCGCTATGGCAGTTGGCGCAGAAGCGGCTGTCATTGCCGGCGATCAGTTTGTGGCGCTCGATCCAATCGGGGCCGTGGCTGGCATCATGAAGCCAGCCCGGTGGTGAGAGCGCGCCCGAACTGAAGCTGACTCGGATCATCCCGCCCCGCTCGCTCAGGTGACAGTTGCGGCAATCCGAGCGGGCCTTGCCTGCAGCCGGCGCAGGCGCCTGATGGCAGTTGAAGCAACCGCGCATGCGCGGCAACTGATCGCGCGTGGCAAGCTCGAGATTTTCGACCGCTCCGTGACATTGTGCGCAGCCGATATTGCGCGCCCGATGCAGCGCATGGTCGAAGCGCAAATTCGGCTTCGGCAGCAACAGCCGCGCGACGCGGTTGCCGTCAGCCGCGCTGTAGCCAAGGTGACAGAACGCGCATTGGCTGATTGGCTCGCTCGGCTGGGCTTTGACGCGCGTCAAATCGCGATGATCGCTGCCGTGGCAGGCGTCGCAGCGCGTGGCCTTGGGCAGCATCGAATCGGCAGCTTCATGGCTGGTCCGGGTCTTCTCGTGACAGGTGGTGCAGGTGAGCCCGAGCTCCTTCACGTGCCGAGCGTGGTTGAAGCGGATTGTGAGCTCCTGAGCCGGGAAGATCACGGGGCTCGGCCCGTGATCGTTCGCTACCGCGCCGGGCGGGCGATCGGCTTCGGGCACCGCGGCGTCTTGGGGAAGCGGAGCGAGTCCGTGGGTCATGCGCGCCGGAAGCGCCGGAAGCGCCGGAGCGACCGCCGGCGCCGAGTTCGCCGAGCCGAACGGACCTGCATCCGAGCTCGGCGTGTCGGCGTCTTCCGCGTTCGGGCCGGCGTCACCGCTTGCGGGCGCGCTCAGCGGGAGCGCGGATTCAGCGCGCGCGAGCGGGCTCTGCCCACACAGTGCTAGGCCGAGCGCGAACAGGCAGCCGAGCGCGAGCAGCCACCAGGGCGGGCGCTGCGTTTGCGAGGTGCGTGTGTCCGCGCTCATCTCAGCACCGAGAAATCCAAAGTGGCGAGCAACCGATAACGCTGACCCACGAGATGGTTCATCGTCTGCTCCCACTCAACGCCGAAGCGCCCGCGGCTGAACAGCAGAAAATTCGGAGAAATGCCGCCGCCGAGCACGTACGAGAAGCTCGTCGCGCTGCTCGCCGCGCGGAGCGAATCGTGCCAATCGTAGAGCGAGAGCAGCGCGAGCGTGTCGTAATAGCCGCCCTGATAGGTTTTCCTGCCGCTCACGTCACCACCGTAGCGGTGTCCGGCACCGCCCGACTCCGCCATCGTGTTCAAGGCCACACTGCCGTCCCAAAATCGATAGCGTCCACCGAGCGCGGCAAAGTAGTCGTCGCTCTGGCTGGTAGGATTGGCGTTCGGGCTGGCGGCGTAAGTTCGCGGGTCGCCCTCGGTGTCGAAGATCTTCACCCCCGCGGAGGCTGCGACCTGCGCTTGCCGCGAAAACGCGGCCTCCGCGCGGCCGGTCAGCGTGGTCGTGCCGCGATGGGCAAACCAATTGAAGATCGAATCCGCGTCGAAGGTCGGCAAAAAATAGCCGAGGCTCCCGCCGACCACCACGCGATCGCTGGCATACCAATCGAGCGCGGCGTCGTATTGACTCAGGCGCTGGTTGTACAAATCGTACACGAGCGAGCCCATCGCGGCACCCAGGTCCGATTTGTCGGCGCGGAGCGAGTAGCCGAGCCGTTCGCTGGAGGTGCGATCGCCGGTCGCGAAGGTGAGCCCACCACCGGTGTCGACGAAGGGCGAGACCAGCACGGCGTCACGATTGATCACTTTTCGGTACGTGAAGCGGCTGTGCAAGAACTCTACGCCGGTTGATTCGAGCGCCACGCCGAAGGCCGGCGCAAGCCTCGATTCCTGCAGAAAGCTGGGTGCTTGTCCGAAGCCGAGCCCGGTGCGGTCGCCGCGTGACACGCCGTCGGCCTCGAAGCGCGCGGTTCCGAGCAGCGGCAAACCTCCGCGCTGTTCGAAGCCCGCGTACGCCTCGAAGGCGACGTACGCGGGCGTGGTGAGCACCACGTCCGCGCCGTCGAACGACCAAAACCCGAGCGGGTCGATCACGTACTGGCGCCCGAGCCGAAATCCGAGGTAGCCGTTCAGGTAACGCTGGCCCTCGAGGTACGCGTACATGACGTCGATCGGCGCTTCGGCCAGGCCCGGCACGTAGGAGTTCGCGTCCGGATTGCGCTCTTCGGGGCGCTGCCCGAAATCGCTGTCGAGCCGGAGCCGAGACTTGAACACCAACGCGGGCCCGAGCGGCACGCGGTCAGACTGCAGATCATACAGGTTCAGCGCGAGTGTCTGCGTGTAGCGGCGGCGCTGGATCAGCGGGCTGCCGTACGGGCTCTGCAACGAATAGAATTGCGCGTCGAGCGTCGCGTCGACCTCTGACTCGTACGCTTCGGCTGCGCGGGTCACGAACAATGCCCCGCACAGTCCAGTGCCGGCGAGCAGAGTGCACGTGAGCTTCACAGCGATGACCCTCGCGGCCGCGGAAGTCGTCTAATTCCCGTGGCCTACCGGCGCAGTTTCGGTGAGCCGAGGCAGCCTTGTCAATCCAGCGCGGCCCGAGACACGACTCCGGGTTTTCTCGCGGGCGGCGCCAATCAGCGACCGAGGGCTTCGGCTCGATTGACGATCCGAGGCGTCAGGAAGATGACGAGCTCGCCGCGGGTGTCGCTCGCCCGGCGGCGCTGAAATAACAGCCCGAGCAGCGGGATGTCGCCGAAAAACGGGACCTGATCCAGGTTGCGGCCGGTATTGCGCGTGAAGATCCCGCCGATTACCGCCGTGTGGCCATCCATCACCAGCAGATCGGTCTCCGCCTCACGCTTCAAGATCGTTGGATCGCCACGCGCGGAAGTTTGGTTGAAGTCAGGCTCGTCGCGGTTGATCTTGACGTGCATGCTGACGCTGCCGTCCGCGGTCACGTGTGGCTTCACCAGCAGCTGCAGCTTGGCCTCTTGGAAGGTCGTTTGCACGCCTTGGGCGCTGACCTGCGAAAACGGAATCAAGGTGCCTTGCGAGATGCGCGCTTCACGGTTGTCGAGGGTCAAAATGCGCGGGCTGCTCAAGATGCGCAGCATGCCGCTCGATTCGGCCGCAGACAGCCGCACCGCCAAGTTGATCGTGTTGTCGATCGAGCCGAAGGTCAAACCGAGCGCACCACCGGAACCAGTACCGACCGCCGCCGGCAGATTGACGGCGAAGTTGGGGTTGGCGACCGTGCGCGTGAAGGGGCTCAAACCCGCGGTCGGCGTATTGCCGTCGCTCGCGCCGCCCGCGAGGCCGACCGAGCTCGGGAACGCGAGGCCGGTCGGGTTGCCCGTGGCAGCGGAGAACGTCGTGTCACCACCCCACTGAATGCCAACGTCGCGAATGTAGCGGCTCGTGGCCTCGACGATTCGCGCCTCGACCAGCACCTGCGGCGTCTGCGTATCGAGTGAGCGCGTGAGCTCCTCGATCTGATTCAAGTTGCCGGCCAAGTCGCGCACGATCATCACGTTCGTGCGGTCGTCTACGGCGATCGAGCCGCGTTCGGAGAGCAGCGGTTTTGCGCGGTCTTGAATTTCCGAGGCCTGCGCGTAGCTCACCGGAATGAGCCGCGTCTCGAGCGGGGCAAGCTTCACTTCTTGCTGGCGGCGTGCGATCTGCAGCTCGCGTTCTTTCTCGAGATCGGCGAGTGGCGCGACGCGCAGCATGTTCGCGCGCTGCACCACGCCCAAGCCCTTGGCTTGGAGCACGACGTCGAGCGCCTGATCCCAGGGCACGTTGCGCATGCGGATGGTGATGGTGCCCGACACGTTGTCAGCGGTGACGATGTTCACCTGGCCCACGTCCGCCAGCAGACGCAGCACGTTGTGCACGTCCGCGTCCTTCAAATCCAAATCGATGCGCCGTCCGGTGAAGGCGCGCTTGGTTTGACCGAGCAGATTCGGCGCGAAAGCACCGGCCTCTGCCGGCGCGGAGGCCGTCTCCACGGAGCCATCGAGCTTGGCCAGCTTGGCGGGCGGCTCCGAGCCGTCACGCACGGTCGGAATGTCTTCCTCGGCCTGATTTTCCACGTGCACGGTGTGCGCGCGCCGAGCGATCCCGCCGTCGAGCCCCACGCCGGTCATCGAGGATGGCAACGCACCCGGCTTGGCGAAGGACCAGACGAGGGTGTTTCCACGACGCGACACGTGCGCGACCGCGGCTTTGTCGCCCTCGCTCTGAATGACGACGGTATTTGCGTCCTTCTCGCCCACGAAGCTCGATACGGAGCTGAGCTCGCCGCCGAACGCCGAAACGTCGAGCGTGCGGGTGAGCGCGCGAGCGAGGCTGGCGCTTGACAGCACGAGCTGGTTTTTGCCCGGCGCGCTGCTGGTCTGGCGAAATTCGGGGACCTCACTGAGCTCGATCAACACGCGGTCTTCGAGGTCCGAGTGCTCGAAGCGGATGTCCTTGACCTGCGCAGTCTGCCCGGGCGCGCTCGGTTTGGCAGCGACCGCGCGCCGAGCTGCCGACAAGTCGGCCTGGCTCTTGGCCAACGCGATCACCAGGTCGGTACCGTCGATGGTCACCGTGTATTTGGCTTGCTCGAGCAAGGTGACGAGCAGTCGCGTCGTCGACTTGCCGTCGGCTCGAAAGGCCTGAGTCATCACGCCGCCGACGACTCCGAGCCGCTCGGTGAGTGCGGTCGGCGCGCCCTTCAGGTCCGCGTTCGGCACGTCCACCACCAAACGCAGGCCATTTCGCTCGAGCCGCGCGGTAAAGGTGGGGATCTCGCTGAAGCCGACCACGACGCGCACGACCTCGCGCTCGGAATCGCGAACCAGGCGCACGGTCGTGGCGTGATTCGCGCGCTCCTCGGCTTCCGCCCGATTTGGGATGGCCAGCGCGGTGAGCAGGGCGAGCAGCGATGTCGCCGCAAGCGTTCGGGACGAGGTCCGCCTCATGGGGTAACTCCGCAGCACAAGCTGACCGGCCAATTGCGATTGAAAGCGTTCACGACGGTTCGACTCGAAGCGTATCTGCTTGTGATGGAAGCGAACAAATAACGGGCGACAATGGACGCTGCTTCATTAACTGGGCTCCCGGAAAACTCGGGGTTCCGAGGTGGCAAGCCGACGACGAGGCTCCGCCCCGCGCGGCCCGAGCAAGATCTTCCGAGTGCGCTGCGGCGCCCACCAAGTGTGGGACGACGCGCTACTTCTTGCCCTTGGGCTCGCCGGCGCCCTCGGCTTCTTCGGGGCGCAGGGGGATCACCCGCGTGGCGCTGGGCACGTCGGGGTTCGCGGGATCCTCGCGGACGAGCACGACATCGCCCGAACGGATGCGATCCACCCGCCAATTGATTTCGTAGGTGGTGCCAGATTGCCCGGCTCCTTGCACCACGTCCGGGCGCCCCACGAACTGACCGCGCTGAATCACGAAGCCTTTGCCCGTCGGATCGACGAGCATGGCTTTGGCCGGCTCGGCGCGAGTGACGATGCCGATCAACTTCAGCTCATCGAGCGCATATTGCCCGAGGATGACCTCGCGCTGCGAGTGCACGTGTGCCTTCGATTCTTCGACGAATTTCGTGGCGAACGACCGGAAAGGGTCGCGCGACCGCTCACTTTCCGTAAATTCGTTGTCTTGGATGTCCACTTTCGGCGGCGGTGCCGAGGCAGGATCAGCCACGGCTGAAGCCGAACCGGCGGCGGGCACGGCTCCCGGCGCCGCTGCGGCGGGCGAGCTGGACGCCACCGTCTGTGCACGCGTGACCACTGGCGGGTCGCTACAGGCGAACAGCGCGAGCGAGACGAGCCAGGCAGCGCGCTTCACGGGCCGCCTCCGATCGCCGCGCCGCGTTTGTCGGTCGTCGCGGCGGCGGCTTTTTCATCCAGCGCGCGAAATGCCGTCGCCAAGGCCTCCGTCTTCACCACGATGTCGTCGCCCTGCAGCTTGGGATCGGTGAGCGAGATGTTCTCCATGTTGATGATGCGGTCGAGCTGCCCCACACCATAGAAGAACTTGGCAACCTGGTGATAGCGGCCGACGAGCGACACCTTCATCGGCACGCGCGAATAGAATTGATCGGGCACCTCCGGCTGCGGCGACCACGCGGTGAGCGAGATGCCGGAGACGTTGGCCACGGTTTGTACCGCGCTCAAGAACGCGGGGTACTCGGTGTCCACGGGCAAAACCTTGTTCAGCTCCCGCTGACGCTGTTGACGATCGGTCAGCTCGGCCAAATCTTTTTGATAGGCGAACTCGTTCTTGCGCGCCTCGGCCAAATCGTTGTGTAGGCTTTGCTCCTGGCCCTGCGCCGCTTTGATCGAGCTCTCGATGTCGCCGTAGAACACGACGACATAGGAGACCCCGACCAAGCCGAGCAAGCCCGCGCCGATGCCGATTTTGGCGATCAACGGCAATTTTGCAAGGGTCGAAGTTTGGCGTGCCATCAGTACTTCACCTTTGCTTCGAGCGCGAAGCTCACGACTTCGGCGTGCGTCACCGCGTCAGTTTGCCGGCTCGCCGGCAGCAGCCGAACGTCCGAGAAGTAGCTCGAAAGATTCATGCGCCGCGCGAGCTCGCTCACGTCCTCGCCGTCTTGAGCGAAGCCCTCCAGGTGCAGCTTTCGGTGATCTTCGATGAACTTGACGAGCCACAGCCGGCGCGCGTCCCACGACGGATTGAACACCGCGAGCGGGTCGTCGCGCCGCAGCTGACTCAGCCGATCCGGGTCGACACTCGGCCCGCGGCCGGGCGTGAGCAGCCGCGCGAGCTCGAGCAGCACCGCCGTCGGGCCGGTGCGGGCGCTCTGCAGCTTGCCGATGGCCTCCTCGCGCGCGCGGAGCTGCGCAAGCTTGGATTTGACCTGCTCGTGATTGGCGACGGCGCTCTTCGATTGATCGATCTGCGACTGGAGCTCGGCGTTCTTGCGCCTCTGGTCCTTGAGCTCCTCGCCCTTCAAGCCGTGATACACGAACAGCCCCGCCACCTCAGCCAGCATCAGCACCATCACTACCGCCAGCCAGAGCTGGGAAGCGTCACTGCTGCGATCGGCGCGCCGCTTTTGCGGCATCAGGTTGATGCGAATCATGCGCGCGCCTCGCGTTCCTTGCGCAGCGAAAGGCCGAGCGCGACGGACAGCTGAGCCGCGCGCGCCTGGAGCAGCGCCGGGTTCACTTCCTTCGCCTCGATCGTGAGTTTCTCGACTGGGGACCAGGTTTCCACCGTCACCCGAGCGCGCCGTTCGATGGCGTGAGCCAGCGCCGCGAGGTTCGCCGAGCCGCCGGTCACGTAGATACGCGAGATCTCGCCCTCCCCGCTCGTGGCCATGAAAAAATCGAGGCTGCGCTGGATCTCGGCCGCGATCGTGTCGCTCACCGCTTCGATCACTTGCACCACCTGTTGCGGCACCATGCCCGCGCGGTTCGGGTCATCGGGCGAGGCCGCTCCGCCACATTTGTAGGCCTCCGCTTGATCGTGCGGGACGTTGAGCTGCTTCTGGATTTCCTCGGTGATCACGTTTCCGCCGTTGGCGATTTCACGAGTGAACGCGCTCACGCCGTTGGCGATGATGTTGAGCGAAGACAGACTCGCCCCGACGTTGATCAGCGCAATCGTCTGATTGGGCGGCAAAGTGCGCGAATATTCGAACAAGTTCTGCACGGTGAACGCGTCGATGTCGCACACTACCGGCTTTAGCTTCGCCAAGCGCGCGAGCTGCAAATATTCTTCGATTTGATCGCGCTTGGCGGCGACCAGCAGCAAATCCATCTGATTTGCCTCGGTTCGCCGGCGCAAAACTTGATAATCGACGTGCACGTCCTTGATGTCGAAGGGAATGTGCTGCTCGGCTTCCCATTGGATCTGCTCGTCGAGCTCGGCTTCGGTCATCATCGGCACGGTGATCTTGCGGATGATCACGCTCTGACCCGACACGCTCAGCGCGCATTCTCGCTGCCGGATCTTCGCCTCGTGAAAGACCTTCTGCAGTGTCTCCACGACCGCCCCCGAGTCCATCACTTGCCCGTCCACGATCACCTGCGGCCCGAGCGGGGCGTAGCCCAGGCGCATGAGCCCCAGCCCTTTGCGGGTCTCTTTTACCTGGCAGACCTTGATCGACGCGGTGCCGATGTCGACGCCGACCAAGTTTCGTCCTTCGCCCATGATGCCTCTCGCAAAACCAACTCACACGAAGCGTGCAGTAAAACTCTGGCATCCACGGACTCGGATAGCCAAAAAACCGGGGACTC
>Ga0068855_100000357_pt1 | contig 56541 bp, 58 predicted proteins | sample KBSCornC52_FD_66592 | JGI IMG/M metagenome (GOLD analysis project Ga0068855, IMG submission 66592) | Corn rhizosphere microbial communities from Kellogg Biological Station, Michigan, USA - KBS Corn C5-2 | ecosystem: Host-associated > Plants > Roots > Rhizosphere > Soil ... | reverse complement strand
GCATAGCTGGTCATCGCATAGCACCCGCCGCCGACACTGGCGTCGCCACGGCGGATTTCCCAGGCACCGGAGGTAGCGAACGGCGCGTCTGCCGTGACGGGCTTCGGCGCGGCAGCGGGCGTCGCTGCGATCGTCGGTGACGCGCTGACAACAGGCGCCGGCGTCGCTGCGAACGGCTTGGCCGCCACGACCAGTGTTGCCGGAGCAGGCGCGGTCGCCAATGGCGCGGCGATGGCGGGCTTCGCCGCCGCCGGTGCCGCGGGCACGACGGCCGCGGCCGGCTTTGCTGGCGCAGCAGCGGCAACCGTCGGCGCAATGGCAGCAACGGGTTTGGGGGGAATGACAGCCAAAGATGCGGCGGGCGCGGGAGGTGCCGGCTTCGGCGGCACAGCTGCGGCAATGGCCGCGACGGGCGCAGCGGCGGCCGGCCTGGGTGCGGTGGCGACCGCGATCGCCGGCGGCGTTGCTGGCGCTGGCTTGGGTGGTGACGCTGGTGTGGGCGGTGCGGCCGCGGCCGCCGTGGCAGCAGGCGCCGGCGCAGCAGCGGGCGCCGCAGCAGCCGGTGCCGCGGCAGGACCCAGCAGCGCGACCTCGATGCCGGCCTCACCGGCATTTTCGGTGGTCAGCCAGGCGGTCGATTTGGAATCGACCGTGGTGGTGAAGGCCTGCGTCTTCTCCGGCAGATTGAGCAGCGTGACATAGCTCGCGACCGGATCGTCGCTGTTGCGATCGACGTTCGACGGAATCCCGACGCGGCTGGTCTTCGACAGGAAGCGCGGCGTGCCCGCCAGCCAGATCAGCCCGCAGGCGTCGGCGCAATCGAAGCCATTCGCGACCGCGGTGCCGAGGCCCTTGGCCTTGATCATCCGGCCGATCTCGATCGCCGCCGCTGTCTTGCCGCCATTGCCGTAGAGCAGCACCGTCGCCTTGCCGACCTTGTCGACGATCGCGCGGAACTTGGCTTCGTCGCCGGCCTCGATATTGCCGTCAATCGTGATCAGCGGCGTGCGCGTATTGCTCGCCAGCGCGATCTCCGCCGCCCGGGCACCATCGAGCCAGGCCGGTGCGATCAGCAACGCCAGCGGCAAAAAGGCCAGAGCCAGCCCACTCGTCGACCAGAACTGCATTGCCCAGGCTTCTCGAAGCCCGCACCTCGTCACATCCCCCAACATAGTCGCCCTGCCCCACGCGTCGCCGCACCTTGCCGGCTGATCTATCCTTAATGATACGTGAGGAAAAGGATTGTGGCGAGGGTAGGCGCGCTCAGCAAAACTCTTGATGGGGTTGGGCCCATTGAGATGAGATCATGTCTTCTGGATTCGCCTGGCTATCCAGTAGATGGAAAAAGTTATTGTACCGGCCAAAAGTAAGTAGTCCGGCCGATGCGCTGCGACTGATCGGATAAAAAGAATAACAAGCACAATAATCATCAGCGCGTTGAAGGACTCCAATAACACCGACGACCGCATCCTCATGAACACAGTCCTTTAAGCGTGTTGGAACCTGCGGCGACCACGCCGCCTGCAGCCGCCCCGATCCTGCCCAGACCTCCGGCGCTCTCACCCGCGATGCTACCTAGATCCGCGGCAATTCCGCATTTGTTTGAATCTGAAATTGTCGATTCTCTTTTGCAGAAGAGGATTCTTCACCAGATTACCGTTCGAATCGCGAAGATACATGTTCGTCCCATCCCCACTCGACTGGTAGCCGGGCGGCACTGCATAGATCGGTATCGGGACAGTAACAGAGTTGGCAGCTACTTCTACGGGGTTTGCTCGCTTGTCCATCGCGGGCAGGGCGACAGCACGCCGATATCTGCCCAAAGGCTCGGTCCCACCACTGGTGTTACCCTCCCTCTCGGTCCCTTCACGGGCAAACACAGTCGCACGCCGATTTTCTACGGGCTCGTCACCCAATATTTCCTCGAGCGAAGGCGATCCGTAAGCCTGCGCCGATGGCGGCATTGCGAAAGACTCACGCTTTCGATCGATGTCGCTCGCGAGTAGCGGCTCGTCAGGCTTCTTCTTTAGCATCACGGCTATGAATGCCGGGCTCAGCCCGCCCCTATGTGCCTTCGGGCAACTCCTTTTACATCGCACTGAAGTTGTTGTTGGAAGACTTGACGTTGCAGCACGAGCGCCACCCCGATCGGTCGCACTCACTCTCCCGCGGTCGGCACCGCGCGCCACCAATCCTGCCAGCCTTGCGCCTTTACGGTGTTCTCGGCGCAGGTGGCGTCATCGGCGATGGCCTGTTGGCCGGAGCCGGTCCGCCCCTCATCCAGGACGGCTGCTTTACCGGTTCCATCAGCATCGCCGGCGGGCTCGGCAGGCCCGTGCAAATCCGCGAGCTTGCGATCGCGTGACGTGGCGTCGCGCAACCCGGCAGAATGAGCAGCGGCGCGAGCAAGAGCATCCGCCAGCTTGGCCTTGAGATCATCCGAGCTCTCCTGCGTAGCCGCCCCGCGCGCGGCGTCGACCCGTGCCTTGACGACAAGATCATCGAGCGTCGCCTGGGCGGTCTTGGCCTGCCACACCGCGCGCTCGGCGAGCCGGCCGGCGTCATAGCGCGCCGATCCGTAAAGCCAGATCACCAGGCCGACGAGGGCGAGCACCCCCACCCCCGTCAGCAACCGGGTCACGCCGCCGGCTTCTTTTCATGAAGGACCACCGCGACCAATCCGGCCACGGCGACGGCCACCGCCGAGATCGCGGAATAGAGCGGCGCCGACAGCCCGATCGAGCCGGCGATCGCCGCGAAGCCGGCATAGGTCGACGGCTCCGAAATCAGCGCGATGTCCGCGCCGCGCCCGGTCACCGCCGTGCCAACGCCGGCGGCGACATAGGCGCCGCCATGATTGGTGTTGAGCCGGTTCGCCGCCCGGCTGTCCGGCGCCAGCGCGACATTCGGAAACACCTCAGCGAACTCGCGCTCGGCGACGATGTTGCGCACATTGCGCCCGAAGTCGGTCGCCAGATCGCTGTTGTAGCTCGCGCCGATGATCTGCCGCTGCGGGTCGCGCCCGAGGCACCAGGCCGGAAAGCGCTTCGACGCCAGCTCCGATTTGCCATGCCGCGGCGGCATGAAGATCATCAGCCGGTCGATCTCGCCACGCTCGACCGCCTCCAGCTTCTCGCAGATCCGGCGATGATGCCCGGCCGGGCGGTAGAGCGGATTGGTGTACTGGGCGAAATCGACCAGCCGCCGCCGCGCCAGCTCCCGCCGCGCCGCGTCGATGTCCGCCGAATCGAACCGATCTGGTGTCATGGGCGCGTGACTGTCCATCACCTCGCCCCGCGACCGCCGTGATCGCAAATTATCTCGTGAAATCGCCGATCAGGCTAGCCTAGGCAGCATCATGACGCGATATGGGGACCCGCCGGGCGCACGTCTCGACGTTGATTGATTCATGCCATTTTGGTGCTGCGATGTCAATCCGCTTTGCGCCCTCTGTACAAAGCCACCGCAAGCCATTCTTCTCGCAGCCCGATGCGCGCCGAGAGGAGCAAGCCATGAAAGACCTGTCGAATCTGAGAGTCGTCGTCGCGGCGCTCGGCGAGGATGGCAAAGGCCATTTCACCGCAGGCGGCCCGCCGGCGCGCCTCGCCGTGCCGGGTCTCGTCGAATCCGCCTTCGTCTGGGAGGCCGCCGAGACACCCAATCTGCCAGGACAATTCGGCAAGCTGCCCGTCGACATCTCCCTGCCGCTGCCGGGCGGCACCAAATTCGGCATCTCCTGCTTCGCCCCGCATTCCGCCGGCCGCACCGATCCCTCGGTCAGGGCCGCGCTCGGCGTCGACATGGCCGATGACGGCATGCACGGCCACCCGACCCTCGACTATGAGGTGATCATCTCCGGCAAGATCGATCTCATGCTCGACAGCGGCGAGGTCAGGACGCTGACCCCCGGCACGATGCTGATGATGGCCGGCGTCAATCACGCCTGGCGCAACATCTACGACGAGCCCTGCATCTTCGTCACCGTCACCGTCGGCGCCACCGGCAGCGCCTGCTGAGCCCCCAATCCGCATATGCCGATTGCACCGCCCGCAATTGCCCGGCCCCAGCCCCCGCGCTAGCCTTCGTTCGAACAGGATGAGGTCAACCGGCGCCCGGCCCAACCTCGTCCCAGTGGAGAGACCGCCATGAAAATTCTCTGCATGCTGAAGAAGAAGCCCGGCATGAGCTTCGAGGACTTCCGCGACTATTACGAAAACAATCACGCCCCGCTGTGCGAGAAGCTGATCCCCTTCTACACCGACTACCGCCGCAACTTCATCGTCCCGGTCCAGGACTATAATCCCGGCCATCTCGAAAATGCGCTGCCGGCCGAGCGCCCGTTCGACGTCGTCACCGAGCTCACCTTCCGCGACCGCGAACAATATCAGCAGCTGGTCGATGCGCTGTCCGATCCGAAGATCGGCGACATCATCACCAGGGACGAGGAAAATCTCTTCGATCGCTCGGCGATGACAATCTACATCGTCGACGAGCATGTCACTGAGTCTGTGGCGGCCTGATCCTGTTGCCGATGCGGCCGCATCGAGAGGAACAACCATGACTGCCACGTCCAGCGCCTTTGCAACCGCATCCAGCTCATCCAGCCACAGCAACTCGAGCGCCAGCAACAGCGACGCCGATCGCCAGGCGATCACCGATCTGATCTACCTCTACTGCCGCTCGATGGACCGCCGCGATATCCCGCTCGGCTACACCGTCTTCCACGACGACGCCGTCACCGATTATGGCGAGGGCTTCTACTCGGGCAGCGGCCATGGCTTCATCGACTGGGTGACCGAGCTCCACGCCAGCTTCACCACCCATTCGCACCAGATCACCAACATCATCCTCCAGATCGATGGCGATCGGGCCGAAAGCGAAAGCTACGCCATCGTCGCGCTGCGCCAGATGCAGGATGACCAGCTGATGCAGATCACCGGCTGGTGCCGCTATCTCGATCAATGGTCGAAGCGGAACGGCCGCTGGGCGATCGACAAGCGCAAGCTGGTGATGGATCTTGACGAAGTCCGCCCGGTCACGCCGCTCACCGCCGCGCCCTATGGCGCGCGCGACAAGAGCGACCCATCCTATGATCTCTTCGCCGGCCGCTGGCGATGACGCTCCTGCCGCTGCTCCTACTGCTGCAGGCAACGTCGCCTGACGCGCCACCTGCCGGCATTTCGAAATCCGATATGCGCGATTTGCAGAAGCAGGCCGAGGCGCAGGTCAAGCAATGCTGGCACGTGCCGAAAACCCGCAGCAACATCGCGACGACCGTGCGCGTCTATTACAATCGCGACGGCACCCTCGCTGCCGAACCGCAGGTGCTGAAGCAGACCATCGCGCCTGAATATTACGTCGTCGTCGTCCGCGAGATCGCGCAACGCGCGAAGCGCGCCATCTCGCTTTGCGCGCCGATCCGCCTGCCCGCCGATCGCTACAGCGGCGGCTGGGAGGATATCGAGCTGACGCTCCACACCAGAAAGCAATAGCGCGCGCATAACGGAGACCACCGATGAAGCTCGGCACCACCTATCCGCAGATCGAGCTCGGCGGCGATCCGCAGTCGCTGCGCCGTTTCGCCGAAGCGACCGAGCAGCTCGGCTATGATCACATCCTGATCTACGATCACGTCGTCGGCGCGGTTCACGAAGGTCGCGATCCGCCGCTCTGGGGGCCGTACACCGAGAAGGATCCGTTCCACGATATCTTCACCGCCTTCGCCTATCTCGCCGCGCTCACCGAGCGCATCGAGCTGATCAGCGGCATCCTCATCCTCCCCCAGCGCCAGACCGTGCTCGTCGCCAAGCAGGCGACCGACGTCGCGCTGATGTCGAACGGCCGGCTGCGCCTCGGCGTCGGCAGCGGCTGGAATTACGTCGAGTACGACGCGCTCGGCGAGGATTGGGCGAAGCGCGGCGCGAAGATGAGCGAGCAGATCCCCTATCTCCGCCGGTTGTGGAGCGAGGAGGCAATCGACTGGCGCGGCCAGTTCGACCAGATCGATCGCGGCAACATCGTCCCGCGCCCCCAACATCAGATCCCGATCTACTGCGGCGGCTTCACCGAGCCCGCTTTCCGCCGCGCCGCCAAGCTCGCTGACGGTTTCATCTTTGCTTCCGCTCTCACTGCCGGCGCGCTCGACAACATCGGCCGGGTCAATCAGCTGCTTGGCGAGCAAGGCCGATCACCCGCGGATTTCTACAAGCTCTCGGTTCTTCACCCTGACGAGTTGAACACGCCCGTTGGCGATATCATCGAGGCCCTGCTGCGCCTGCGCGATGCCGGCGCAGACGACGCCAGCATCGTCACCATGCGCCGCGGCCTCACCACGATCGATCAGCACATCGACTTCATCGCCGACATGAAGGCCCGGGCTGACGCCGCGCTGCGCTAAATCCCCCCTTTCCTAGGCCATGGAGGGGCTGGGGGGTGGGCCCGCCCGCGTGGTTAATCTGAGCTCTCGCTAACCATTTCTAACTCTGTACAAAAATGCCATTTTCGGTTCAAAAGGCAGCCCAAATAGGGGGATGCCATGAAGCGCTTGCTGTCGATCGCGCTGGCGGTCGCCACACCAGCCTACGCTCAGGAGTCCGGCGGGTCCTTACGTCCCGAGGAATACAACGCGCTCCAGATCTATTTCGCCTGCATCTACCAGCAGGTCAGCGACAACGACGATGGTGCCACCGATCCGCAAAGCCTGACGCCCAAGGTCGCGCCGACCTGCCGCTATCTTCTCGGCACCGCTGCCACGATCTTCTCGCACGGCGACAAGGCTCAGCGCGAAGCGCTCTACAACAAATGGCTGGGTCTCGAGGAAGGGCAGGTCGCCAAGACGCTCTGGACGGTGCGCCAGGAGCGCCTCGTCTCCGGCGAGCCAACAGCGCCGGTGACGGCCTCGGCCGCGCCCGAGCCGCAAACTGCGCCGGTGCAATTCGCAGAGGCGGACATGCCCGCGCCGCGGTCCGCTGCGCCGAGGCCGAAGCCAGCCGCGACAACCGGCGCCGACGCCAGGCCGATGAGCGAATGGCGCCGCGCCTATATCGCCAAGCACGGCCACGAGCCGCCGGTCGCCGCGAAATAACGTCGCGCCGATCTCACGTCACAGCGAAGCGCGCGGTGTTTCCCTCGGCCGCGACAGCCACCACACCGCCACCCAGCTGGCGATGATCTGAACCAGAATGACGGCCGGCAGGCTCGCCGGATGGGCCGACAGCATCGCGCCGGTTCCGGGCTGCGGAAACATCAGCGGGATGTCGAGCAGGTTGAAGACGACAATCGCGCCCATGAGGCTGCGCCGACCTCTGAACAACCGCCAGCAGACCCAGCCATAGGCCAGCTCGACCAGCAAATCCGCCAGCGGCCAGGATTGCAGGTTGAGCCCGAACACCGGACCTCCGGCGATCGGCAGCAGGTGGATGTCGGGCTCATGATGGATCACGTCGAGCAGGATGTGCGAGACCACGCCCAGCGCCAGTGCAACGCCCAGCCGCCGCTGCCCGAAAATGAAGGCGACAACCGCCCAGGCCGCCAGCCCCAGCCCGACGCCGGTCACAACCGAATGCGAGTAGGGCAGGAAATCCAGGTGAACATGATCGCCGGCGATCGCGAAACGCTCGATGCCGGCGAATGTCAGGCCAACCCACAGCAGCTCGACCAGCTGCACGGAAATCAGCAGCGGCCAGATCGGCGCCTCGGGATAGCGTCGCTTGAGCAGCAGGGCGGTAGCCGCATGGCTGATCGCGTACATCTCGCATGCGACTCTGCACCCACCGATGCCCCAGGTCGAGTCGCTGCCGCCGCTGTCGGACAAGAAGTGAGGACGAAGCGCAACACTGCGAACGATCCTGAGCATGGCCCGCAATTTTCTGTCGACAGGCCTTGACACCCGCGCGTAGGTGAGAGGGTACAACATCTCATCTCGCGTCGCGCCGACCTGGGATGCGAAGAAAGGGCGCCAACAAAGCGCCAAAGCTAGGGGAGGATATATCATGATCCGGACAGCATTCTTGCTTCTTGTCGGGACGTCGACACTCGCCTCGACGGCCGCCTTCGCCCAGGATGCGCCCCCGGCCCCGCCGGCGAACAGCAGCACCGGCTTGCAGGACATCATCGTCACCGCCCAGCGCAAGGCCGAGAACGTCATCAATGTTCCGCTGTCGATCCAGGCGATCACCGGCAAGTCGCTGCAGGACCACAACATCCAAAAGTTTGACCAGCTGAACTTCACCACGCCGGGCTTCGTCGTCCAGAGCGGCACCGGCTATACCGAGGCGTTCATTCGCGGCGTCGGCAATGCCGTTCTTGTCGGCGCCGACCCCAGCGTCACCGTCAACATCGACGATGTCCCGCACGTCTACGGCAGCCTCATTTCCGACTTCGCCAATGTCGAGCGCGTCGAGGTGCTGAAAGGTGCCCAGGGCGGCCTCTACGGCCGCAACGCGACCGGTGGCGTGGTCAACATCATCACCAAGCAGCCGGGCGACAAATGGGCCGGCGACGCCACGGTGTCCTACGGCTCCTACTCGACTTTCGATGCCTCGGCTTATCTCAACGTCCCGATCGTCAGCGACAAGATCGACTGGAACATCGCTGCGAACCGCTACGCCCATGACGGTTACGTCAAGAACAAGGCGCCGAAGAATCCCTATGCGTCAGGCGTGTTTCCGGGCGACCTGGCAAATTATGACTCGACGAGCGGGCTTGCGTGCTCACCCCCCGCTGCGAACTGCGTCGCCAATGGCGGTCTGAGCTTCCTCAATCCGGGCTCGAACATCTCACTCCCCGGGCTTGGCAAGCAACAGCCCGGCCCGCACCAGCTTAACAATCAGAACGTCTGGAACGTCGACACCAAGCTGCTGATCAAGCCCACCGACAACTTCAAGATCACGATCGGCGCTGATTACACCGCCAAGAACGACGCCGGCGGCAATGGCTGGGGGCTGTTCCCCGACGCTGGCTACCATGGTCCGAACAACCTGCCTCAACCGCTCCAAACTCAGACGGGGGCCCCTTGTGGGTTCTTCGTCTGCGACTCGATTCCCGGCTCGAGTTCGTTGACCGGCTCGGCGCTCGACTATGACTCGCTCATCCGCGCGTTCCTGGGCCAGGCAGGCTACACCGCAAACATCAACCAGATTCACCACATAGAATCTTTGTTCCAGAATCTGGGCCCTCAAAAGGCCTACGGCGCCTACCTGGCCTATGCGCCAACCTGGGATTACGGCGGCTCGATCCGGGCGGTCTGGAGCCTGCCTGGCGTCGACATCACCAACATCTCGGCGCTGCGCTGGAACGAGTCCAAGTTCCAGGGCGACATCGGCGCCGGGCCGGTGCCGATGGCCGGCTTCCAGGTCCATGTGAAGCGCCACTATTTCTATCAGGAGCTCCGCGCCCAGACGACCAGCTCGGGGCCGTTCCACCTGCTGGGCGGCGCGACCTATTTCTCGGACCGGATCGACAATCGCATCAACGGCCAGTTCGTTGGCTTCACCCTGGCGCCGACGTTCAATACCGAAAAGACAAAGTCATGGTCGATCTACGGTCAGGCGGCCTATGACTTCACCAGCGCGCTGACGCTCACCGCCTCGCTCCGCTACATCCACGAAACGCGGAACGACCTCTTCCCGCCGGACGCCACGGATCCGATCGATCCGGGCGCGCAGGTCACCAAGAGCCTTGAGCACAAGTTCGTGCCGGCCGCGACCCTCAGCTACAAGACGCATGACGGCACGATCTATGCGCGCTGGGCGCGTGGCTTCAAGACCGGCGGCATCAATCCCTTGGTCCGGCCGTCGCGCTATGACCAGATTGGCGGGGTACTGATCTGCTCGGCGCCGCACGCCCCGGATTGCAACGAGAACCTCACCTTCAAGGGTGAGACCGTCGATACCTATGAGATCGGCTGGCGTACCAACCTGTTCAACCACCGCGCCCAGTTCACCACAGCGGTCTTCTATAACGATTACAGGGATCTCCAGACCGTTGTCGGCGGCAACGCGGCCAATCCGGATGTCTCGGAAACCTTCGTCAACGCCAAGAAGGCAAGAACCTACGGCGCCGAGGCGAGCCTGACGGTAAGGGTTGCTAAGCCACTGACCATCTCGGGCAACATCGGCTACCTCAACGCCAAGTACACCAACTTCGTGTTTCTTTCGAATGCGATCATCAACGGCGCGAACAACACCGGCAACCGCATGCAAATGGCGCCGAAGTGGCAGGGCGGCGTGACCGTCGATCTCGATCAGCCGATCACCGACCGACTCAATCTCGTCGGCTCCGTGCTAGCCTCCTACACCAGCAGCTATTTCTTCAGCGCGGACAATAATCCGATCACGAAGCAGCCGGGATATTGGAACGTCAACGCCCGGCTCGGCATCAGGTCTTCAGACCGCCACTACGGCATCTTCCTCGACGTCGAGAACGTCTTCAACAAGACCTATTTTGCGTTCGGTTCGAGCTACGGGAACCCCGATGGCACGGATCACGCCGCCAATGTTTACGGTACGCCAAGGGTTATCAAGGGTACGCTCGAGTTGCATTTCTGACCATCGGAACTCGAACGGCTTGATTCCCCCCCTTTGGCGCACTCAGGCGGGCCGTTCCCCCGGCCCGCCTGTTTTGTATCCGCGCGCTAGCGATTTCCGCGCGCTTCGGTCATGCCGGTGATCGGCGCGCCGCGATCGATCCGCGCCCGCCGCAGCTCCGCCATTCGGGTCGGCGCCGGCAGCTCCTCCGGGATCGTCGGGATCGCCTGTCCGCGCCGCTTGATCTCATAGTCCAGCCGCGCCATCAGCTTGCCGCGGATCTCGTCGCTCGGCTGCAGCACCTCGATCGGATTCTTCATCAGCGGATGCTCGGGTAGCGCCCGCTCGACCGCGAGCCAGCTGGTGTCGCCCTCCTTTGTCACCTGCCCGACGAAGGTCTCGATCCCCTCGAAGGTCAGCGAGCCGGTGCCCGTCCCCTGCCACGGCAGCCCCTTCGCCATGACGATGCGGAAGCGGTCGCCGACCAGCTCGAATTCGCGCGCGCGGAACGACAGCGGAAAGCCATCCTCGTCGACCAGGGACAGATGCGCTGCCGCACCGCGGTCCAGCGCACCAGCGGCGATCTCCTGCCATGGCCGCTGCTTCCATTGCGATGACGGGCTGGTCTCGCCGGGCGGCTTCGGATCGGATCGCGGGAACACCGTCCCCTCCGGCGCGCTCCATATATGCGGCGGCCCGTCCATCGCCGCCGGATTGTCCCACCACATGATCCGCTCGGGCATCACCTCGACGATGATCCGCGTCCAGTACCACACTGCCTTGCGCGCGCCGGACCAGTCGAGCCCGAAGGCGATGCTCTTGAATCCGGTCTCCGAGATATAACGCACGGCATTGGCCTGGAGATTGGCGTCGCGCACCGCCGCCATGCCGCGCATCGCCACCACCGGCTCCTCGGGATAGCCCTCCATCAGCAGCCCGACCTTGGGCGTGTGGCGCGCCCGCTCAGCCTTGGCCGGATAGGACTGGCCGGTCGCGACGTCGATCGTCGCCATATCCTCGCTCGGGAAATAATAGGTCGGGGTGTCGATCGGCACGCCGGCCTTGCTGAGTGTGGCGAACTCCGAAACCACCCCCTCCTCGATGAACCTGAACACCCGCTCGGGCAGATCCCGGATACCGCTCATCGCACCTCTCCATCGTCTCACGCGTCGCGCCAGTCTTGCCGCCCGCCAGGCGAAAGAGGAAGAGGGTTAAGGCTGAAGCTCCCCCCAGGGCCGAAGGACGCTTGACCCCGGATTGTCGACAATTTAGTCGACGGATAAACCTGCCGGGCAAACCCGGTCACAGGAGCGGATGATGAACCTGCACTTCCCGCTGGCCGACGAGATCCCGCCGCACGTCAAGCCGGAATCGATCGTCGATTACGACCTGTTCGGCGACTCGCGCTTCTTCGCCACTGGCGATCTCCACATCGGCCTGCAGAAGCTCGCCGAGGAGGATGGTCGCGGCATCTTCTGGACCCCGCGCAACGGCGGCCACTGGTTCATCAACGATCACGAGCTGCTGTTCCAGGCGGCGAAGAGCCCCGATCTCTTCTCCAACAACAGCAACGTCACCCGCCCCGGCCAGCATGGCGCGATCGTCATGATCCCGGGCTTCGAGGATCACAGCGAGCCGAGCATGGGCCCGTTGACGATGGACCCGCCGATCCACGGCGCCCATCGCATGCCGCTGATGAAGGCCTTCGCGCCCAATGAGATCAAGCGCTTCGAGGCGAGCATCCGCAAGCTCGCGGTCGACCTCATCGAAAATCTGGCGAAGCAGGATCGCGGCGAGTTCCTCGAGGCGGTCGGCGAGCCGCTCCCGGTCGTTGTCTTCATGACCATGATGGGCATGCCGCTCGAGCGGCTGCACGAGTTCCGCAGCTGGATGAACGACATGGCCTCGCCGTCCAACGAGAAGCGCGCCATGTCCTTCGTCAACGTCGACAAGGCGATGGGCGAGCTGGTCGCCGCGCGCATGGCCAAGCGCGAGGACGACCTCATCAGCCGGCTGCTCGACTGCGACATCGACGGCCGTGCGCCGACGATGGAGGATTTGAAAGGCTATTGCCTCCTCCTCTTCACCGCCGGCCTCGACACTTTGGTCAATGGCTTCACCCATGGCATGCACCATCTCGCCATCGACGTGCCGCTGCAGGAGCGCATCCGCGCCGACCGCTCGCTCATCCCTGAGTTTATCGAGGAGGTGCTCCGCCGCTACGCCGTGGTGATGGTGCCACGGATCATCGCGCGCGACGCGGAATTCGGCGGCGTCCAGCTCAAGGCGAACGAGCGCGTCATCCTGATGCTGCCCGCCGCCAACATGGACCCGGCCTCCTTCCCCGATCCGATGGCGTTCGACGTCGACCGCGAGAACAAGGCGCACATGACCTTCAACTCCGGCCCGCATCGCTGCGTCGGCTCGCACCTCGCCCGTCTCGAGATGCGCATCTTCTACGAGGAATGGTTCGCGCGCATGCCCAACGTCCGCGTCGATCCCGACGAGCCGCCGACCTATCGCCCCGGCTTCAACCTGACGATCTGCAAGCTGCCGCTGGTCTGGATCCCGGGCGAGGCGACTAACTAAACGCGTCATTCCCGCGAAAGCGGGAATCCATCGGAACGAAGCGACGCCCTCAGCGGCCAGAGCAACGCACGCCTGGATTCCCGCTTTCGCGGGAATGACGAGTAGGTAAGAGATACCGCAGAGTCAGCGGATAAATCTTTCTGGAGGGGATGATGCGGCATTCGATTGCGAAGCTCCGGCCGGCGCTGTCCTGCGCCCTAGTCCTTACCCTCGCGCTCGCCGCCTGCGCCAAAACCGGCGGCGGCGGGGCGCAATCCTCGACCGCCGACAATGCTCTCCTCGCCACCGCCAACAACGGCGACGACTGGCCGAGCTACGGCGGCACCTGGGACGAGCGCCATTTCAGCCCCCTCGCCGAGATCAACGACAAGAACGTCGGCCAGCTCGGCCTCGCCTGGTCGCTCGATCTCCCGCTCGGCAATCCCGCCACCATCCCGGTCGAGGTCGGCGGCGTTATCTACATGTCGAGCGGGCTCAGCATCGTCCGCGCGATCGATGCCGTCACCGGCCAGGTCAAATGGACCTATGATCCCAAGGTCGGCGAGCATCAGGGCAAGGCGATCCGCAGCGCCTGGGGCTCGCGCGGCATCGCTTACTGGAACGGCAAGGTCTACACCGGCACGCTCGACGGCCGCCTCGTCGCGATCGACGCCAAGACCGGCGCCGAGGTCTGGTCGGTCCAGACCACCGAGGTCGGCAACGGCCAGTTCATCACCGGCGCGCCACGCGTGTTCAACGGCAAGGTCATCATCGGCCAGGGCGGCGGCGATTCCACCCTCAACCGCGGCTATGCCACCGCCTATGATGCCGAGACCGGCAAGCAGCTCTGGCGCTTCTTCATCGTCCCCGGCGACCCGTCCAAGGGCTTCGAGAACAAGGCCATGGAAATGGCTGCCAAGACCTGGACCGGCGAGTGGTGGAAGGTTGGCGGCGGCGGCGAGCCCTGGGGCAACTTCACCTACGACGCCGACACCAACACGATCTTGATCGGCACCGGCAACGGCTATCCGTGGAACCAGAAAATCCGCTCGCCGGGCGGCGGCGACAATCTCTTCCTCTGCTCGATGGTCGCGCTCGACGCCGACACCGGCGAATATAAATGGCACTATCAGTTCAACCCGGGCGAGACCTGGGATTACAACGCGACGATGGACATGACGCTCGCCGATCTCACGATCGACGGCAAGCCGCGCAAGGTCGTCATGACCGCGCCGAAGAACGGCTTCTTCTACGTCATCGATCGCCTCACCGGTAAGCTCATCTCCGCCGAGAAGATCGCCAAGGTCACCTGGGCATCGAAGATCGATCTTGCCACCGGCCGCCCGGTCGAGCTCCCCGGCGCGCGCTTCCCCGACGGCAAGGATTTCGAGCTCTGGCCGAGCAACAACGGCGCGCACAGCTGGATGCCGATGGCCTTCAACCCGGCCACGGGCCTCGTCTACATTCCAAAGCGCGAGGAAGGGATCATCTACAATGATCGCGGCATCGATCTGAAGCATTGGAAGTACACGCCCGGCACGCTCGGCCAGAACATGACCCACCCGCTCAGCCCGGCGCTCACCACCAGCGCCCTGATCGCCTGGAATCCGGTCACGCAGAAGCAAGTCTGGTCGGTTCCCAATGCCGGCGGCTGGAACGGCGGCGTCCTCGCCACCGCGGGCAATCTCGTCTTCCAGGGCCAGCTTGACGGCGGGCTACGGGCCTATGCCGCCGACAGCGGCAAGACGCTGTGGCAATTCCCGGCCCAGGCTGGAATCCTGTCCGCGCCGATCAGCTACCGGGTCGGCGGCAAGCAGTACATCACCATCGTCGTCGGCATGGGCGCCAGCGCGACGCTCGACGCGCGAACCCTTGGCGGCATCCAGTTCGACGCGCGCAGCCAGCGGCGCCGCGTGCTCACCTTCGTCCTCGGCGGCACGGCAAAGCTTCCGCCCGCACCACCACCGTTCAAGATCAAAGCGATCGCCGACGCAGACTATCGCCCCGATCCGGCGCTGGCCAAACGCGGAGAAACGCTGTTCGGCCAGAATTGCCTCGCCTGCCACGGCTTCAACGCGATCGCCGGCGGCGGCGCTCCCGACCTGCGCGTCACGCCGCTGGCGCAAAATGCCGAGGCGTTCCAGGGCGTCGTCCACGACGGCGCGTTGAAGGACACCGGCATGCCGCAGTTCAGCGAGCTCACCGACGCCGACCTCGCCGCGCTGCGCCAGTATTTCCGCAGCCTCAACGCGGGGCTGGCGGGGAAGAAGTAGGCCGCGTTGAACCAGATCACTCAGCAGTTCACGTGCCGACGATTGGTCCACTCGCTCGGCAATTTCGACGATCGAGCCAAAGAACATTTCCTGGCCCGGGCATGCGCCTCGAATAGCGCACCGAAGCAAAGCGTTTGTCCATGACGAAGATCCGCTTCGTCAGCTTGATCGGGTCGACCTGACCATGCACAGTCAAAGTGGTTCCGTTCCATGAAAGCGCGTGCGGTCCACGTCCCCTAATGATTGGGATATCGGGGCAGGGTCCAAGGTCCCACCCACATATTGAGACGCGCAATGGATTCGGTACCTTTGGCGACGTTATCAACCTAAAGCCAGCGCTCCCTCCCGTCCTCGGAGCATCAATGTCGCCGCAGCCGACTCCCTCCGTTTGAGTTGCGGCAATAGCAATGTCAGCCGACAGCGCTGCAATCAGAGCAGTTAGTATCGCGACCAGGCGGATCATGGGTCAAAGCCGACGATAGGCCCCCTCAGGCGGCAGTTTCGGCGATCAAACCAGAGGCCATCTTTGCGCAAGGGCATTCGCCGCACGTATCTCACGGAAACAGGCGTGTCATAGATCGCGGGAACTTGCCTCGTCAGTTTGATCGGATCCACCTCCCCGTGGACAATCAAGGTAGTGCCCACCCACGAAAGCGCATGCGGGCCTTTACCTCTTATTGTCGCGACATAGGGGCATTTTTCGAAGTCGAACCCGCTACAAAGGAGAACTCTCACCCGCTTTTTCTCCGTTGGCGCCGTCGCCATCACAAAGCTCGCCTCTGTTTGTGTGCCTGGAATTGCTACGTCGCCGCAGCCGATGTTCTCCGGATGGAGGTGTGGCGGGAGGTCGATCGACGCCGCTGCAAGCAAGCCGGCTGATATCACGGCTAGGGGATTCATCGATTGAACCTCCTTAGTTCCGGACCTGTTGGCCGTGGTGGCATCGGCGTGACACCGAACATTGGCTTCGGCTCAGCGCGGTACTTCTCATACGTATGCATACCCGCGGACACGTGCGGCACATCCTCTGGATTGTCGGGGAGACCGTGAACCACTTTATAGACTGTGTCTCGTCCTTGCTGAACCAACCCTGCAACAGCTCTCAGCTCTTCGGGACTTATGTTAGCCGAACGCCCGGCAAAGCCGTAGAAGAAATTTCCAAAGGCTTCGTACGGACTAGCCGTTACGAATTGTCCTGTGGCGCTACTCCGATACGTTACTCGCGCGGTCGGGGTCGCCTTTCTCGCCCAGTCTGGGCCCTTCGAAGTGCCAAAGACCTTGAAGTCGATGAAATGCGGATTGTGAGGGTCTGTGTACATACGACGGAACTCCTTCTCTACCGCAAATGGTCCGCCTGTTTTCGCCACGTCTGATAAGTGGTTGAGGGCGCCTAAGAGATACTCGTTGGTGACCCCGGGTGGGGCCACGTAAATCGAGCCATCCGGAGCTCGAAGCGCTGCGTTGTTCCTATCAGCGACAAGCTGCAAATCATCGTAGTTGGGATACGTCATCAGCCACGCAGGAATTCTGGCAAAGCCGAACGTTGGCCCAGCACCAAACTTTGGTAGCGCCGGTGTGGCGCTGTTCGCAGCTGCGCTTCCGTTCTGCGGCTGACGAGAGGCGATGTTGTGCCTCGTGGTTGGTGGTGCCCTGCCTGTGAGAATTTCATTCGATCCTGCAATTTGAGAGCCGGTCGCCGGGAGTGGCGCACCGATCCGCTGCGGCCGATCCGGCGCGGCGGGAGCCGGCCCAGAACTTGGCGGTTGTGTCGGCGCCGGATCACTCGCGTGGTCACGATCCCGATCGGACTCGATGCCATTGCCTGCCGGTGCATGTGCGTGCAGCACCCAGGGAAACTGATCCCGCCGAGACGACGGAAACCCGAACGGTGGGACGTCGAAGGGTGGGAAGTCGTCAGGATATCGCGGCCGCTCGTCCTGGCGGAAATTGCCAAAGTTCGGCTGAGTGAATGATGACGGCTCGATCGACGATGGAGCGGCTCTCAGGGGATCCGCACGCAGAGGCTGCCGCAAATTGAATCCAGTCGGTGGCGTCGACAGCCCGCTCGACCTCACGCCGAAACGGCTCTCTTCCATATCTACGGGCGCAGGCCCGGCCCGAATGCCGAACAGACCGTCCGGCTGCTGTGTGGGCCCAAGCCGAATGGGGTTGAGCGCCGCCGCGCGCTGCTCCTTGGCATGCTGCTCCCGCAAGATGTCGACGAGGCTCACCCTCTGCGCCTCCGGTTGCGGCTCCGGCGGCGCGGGCGGCGGCAGATCGGCTAACTCCGCTGGGTAGTCGTTGCGCCACGCCTCTTCGGGCTTCGGCTTGGGTGGAAATAGAGCGGCGATCATCGCCGGCGTCATTGACTTGATACGTATCGTAGGTCTCCTCAACTCGATCGGTCTGGAACACGCACGCGACCGCTCATCCCCTTGCGAGGACAGCCGCAGCACATGCCGTCTCGGAAATCCGTCAAATGGCGCCGACACACGGACGTTGATCACAGCGTGCCATTTCTCTGAATTTACGCAAGCAACGATGCTCTGGGTCGCTGCATTTGGGCAGTCGTAGACGCCCGTTTCGCGAACCGTTAGCCTAAGGGTCTTGGCCACGCATGAACGTGAGCGCGTCTATCTGAGCGTTCGGCAATCGACGATTTCGCTAGCCTCAGCCCTTCTCCGGCAGTCCCAGCAGCGTCCTCGCGTTCGTGTCGAGCATTTGCCGCACCTCGGATTCCGGCACATCGGCAAGCTGGATCTGCAGCGACTCCCGGCTGTTCGGCCACATTGAATCGGTGTGCGGGAAATCGCTCATCCACAGGAAGCGATCGATGCCGATTTCATGCCGCGCTTTGATCCCGACAGGATCGCTGATGAACGCGGCCATTAGCTGGCGCGCGACATCGCTTGCCCGGCGACCCTCGGATGGCGGCGCGTTTTCATAGACGAATCCACGCCTTTCATCGAACGGCATCTCGCGGCCGAGGGCATAGTCCAGCCGCTCTTCCAGATAGGGAATCCAGCCGACATTGGCTTCGAGCAAGGCGATGCGTCGCTCGGGTCGTTCGACGAGAAGCGGTGTGAAGATGAGCTGGCAGGCCGCGTCCAGCGCCGTGAGATTGGCCATGGCGACGAGGTACTGATAGGGGCGATAGCTGGGTTTGGCCGGATCGAACTCCAGCGATATCGGGCCATCGACGGAAATATGAACGAGGATGGCCAGCCGGTTGGCGTCCGCGGCGTCCAGCACTCTGACCCAGGACGAATGGTTATAGCTCGGCAGCCCGAGCCCGACCGGATTGCATGGCAGCGATATCGCGCGCGAGCCCAGCTTCGCCGTGCGCTCGATCTCCTTGATCGACAGATCCGCGTCGGCGAGCGGCAGCAGCGACACGCCGACAAGCCGGTCGGGTGCCGGCGCGCAAAATTCCTCCAGCACGAAATCATTATAGGCGCGCACGCACTCGGCCCACAGCGCCTGATCGCCGCACCGGCTGAGGAACTGCCCCGCAAAATTGCACGCATGCGGCATGATCGTGTGAACCGCGACCTTGTCCCGGTCCATCGCCGCGAGCCGCGCCTGCGTTTCGAAGTTCGAAGCCGCGAGATCTTCAAGCCGCCGGATCGGTCCCCATTTGTCGTTCTGATCGAGCCCGACGAACTCCATCTCGACATCGCCGAACCGCCAGGCGCAAGCGCCGGTTTTCCCCTGAACGACATGCGGCGCGCCGTCGCGAAACTTCGCCGCAACCCGCTTGGTCCACAGGTCGCCCGGTTCGACCACATGATCGTTGACGGAAACCGGCCAGAGATCGTCAGGCAGCATCCTCTTTCCCCGTCGAATTATTTTCCGGCGCCGAAGATTGGTTAGAGCTGGCGGGCTTGGAGATGGCAAGGTCTATGCTTGAAATTGGCACTCGCAGGGAGTGGGTATCCTGAGCCCGTCGCCAATTGTCGCCGGTCGGTCGAAGGTGGACATTGGGGCAGTAAACCTGCACCGGAGGTGGTATTAGCGAATTGATATCATGAGTAGGGGGAAGTCGCATCCCATCCAGTCGCACGTAGGCCGTTGCTCTTAGCGCCTGTCTCCTCATTGCAAGTTGTACCGGAGGGTCGGCGTATGATCAGCCGCTAGACGGGCCCTATCTCGTTCGCGCAATTGATAAACTTGAGCAAGCGCACGTGGCCTATGATCTCGGTGACGGAGCCAGCGTAGGCAGAATTGATGCGACAGTATTTTCCGTAGGTTGGAATACGAAATACCTCGTGGCTGCGCGCCATCCATATTCGATCAGATCTAAAACGGAATACTACTACCTTATTCGCGCATTGGACGCCCCATACGAGGATCCCGATGTTTCCGTGCGCGGCCCATTTGACGACCGGGCGTTTAGCCGTGAGCGGGGTCGCCTGAAGCTTCCCGGCTTCCAACTTGAGATTGAAAGTATGAAGTGACCGCGCCGCAAGGGCATTAACCCGCTTTGGATCGAAAGCAGGAATTGCGGCGCCAGTCTAAAAGCCATGACGCTAGGCCTACTACTAGACTTGGCTTCATCGAGCTTTCTTCGGCACCGGGATCGACCATTCGATCGTCATGTGGATTGTCCCGCCCGGCGCAAATGTGCGGCGCCCATAAGGTCTTGTCGCCTTACGGCGCGGTCATCGCCTTCCCTCCGCAAGCTGACAACGGCATGTTCGCCACGTCCTGGGAAAGAGCCAGCCAAACGGTCGCGGTATCACCTCTCGGCAACACGACGATCTTTCGCGTCGGAAAGGACATTTCGCCACCCTCCGCATTGCGCGGGAAATTTGTTGGCCACCAATCTACAATCGGTCCGCTAAGATGGATCCGCGGATCGAAGCCAGGCGCTAAGGTATGCATCGCGCCTGGATCAATCTTCGGATGGTCCACCGTCAGGAGCGTGTTGGCAAACCGTCGCGCAGCAGCTGTTGAAGTCTCGAACCGGATCAATTGGTTGAACACCCAATTGTCGTCTTGATACAACCAGACATTGTGGAGAGGAACAGGAAGCTTGGTCTGAGTACAGATCAGTTCAAGCTTGGCGGCGCGTCGGTCATCGATTGGCCCGTTATGAAGTGGTTCCACCGTACAACCGGCTAACAGAAGCCCGACGGCTACCGACAAGAAAGGTTCGAGAGTGGACGTATGCCGTCGCCAAATAACCATCGGCGTAGCTACCCCTAATGACCTCCCGGTCTGGCCCGGGACCCGCCTCTCCTCATGTTAAGCCTGACTGGCGGCAGGGACAATGAGCCGCGCATTTCAAACTCCTTGGCCAACCCCGCTCTATGAAGTTCGGCCATATCGTCATCCTTTATACAAAGCCGCCGCCCGAGTTTTGCCTTTGCGCCCTTGTTCCAGTTATAACGATCATAGACGTGCACATTTGATTGGATGTCGACGTTCGCACTCCCATTCAGGCCGGGTGTCACCGTCACTAGCGCGGTTGTTGCATAGTCGAATTCACCCATCGCAAAGAACCCTCGGCATGCTTCTGCCGAAGGATGTCGACGAGGCTCACCCGCAGCGCCTCCGCTTCAGGCTCCGGCGGCGCGGGCGGCGGCAGATCGGCCGGCTCCGCTGGGTAGTCTCTGCGCCACGCCTCCTCGGGCTTCGGCTTGGGTGGAAACAACGCGGCGATCATCGCCGGCGTCATCGACTTGATACGCATGGCACGTTCCCTTCAACTCGATAGACCTGGACCGCACGCACGGCGATGCATCCCCGTGCGGGGACAACTGCCGCGATGTTCGTGATGTCTCGGACGTCCCGCCCCGTGGGCTTCGGTCAGGCCTGACTCGAAACTAAGCTATTCACGGACGTTGATCACATCGTGCCATTTTCCCGGATTTACGCAAACGGTGATGGATTGAGCCACCGTCACCCCCGCCCTGGCCGCAAATTTCTCGTGACTCTCGCGCTCCGCGGGAGGAATCTCTCGTCCAAGCACCGCCACCGCGACGGAGAGGAACCGCCATGGCCCAGGACAGACCCTCGAGCACCTATGGCCATCTCGCCATGCAGTACCGCGACAAGGCGGACGCCCCGCTCGCCGCGCGCCTGCTGCGCGAGATCGGTTTCAAGGAATGCTATTCGATCGCGTCGACCGAGGCCGGCCCCTATTCCGGCCCGTTCCATCACTTCGTCATCGACGAGAGCGCCAACCGGGGCACCGACCGCATCCTCTTCCTGCTGCAGATGCCGCCGGCGTTGCGCGAGGTCTATGACGAGATCAACGAAAAGCTCGGCGTCGGCACCGACCATCAGAGCGCCAAGGTCACCGCGATGCGCGAGGCGCTCGCCCATGATCCCGAATATGGCTTCCACGCAGCCGTCGTGATGCACTCGCTCGAAGAGCTCGAGGCGATGGTCCTGCGTCTGCAGAAGCTCAACGCTGAGGACCCCGAGCTCAAGGGCCATATCCGCGTGACGCCCAACCGCGCCCGCCCCGGCACGCCCGAGGTCGACGCGCGGATGGATGCCTCGCCGGTGTTCAAGGACGTCACCCGCCATTGCTACGGCCCCAACGGCGTCCAGGTCTTCGTTGAGACCGACCTCCTCGTCGGCGGCCCGCTAGGCGATAATTTCGCCTTCGAGTTCGACTATGTCTTTCCGGGCTACAAGGACAACATCCTCAACGCCCCGTCGAGCGACGCCGAAGAGCTGTTGGCCGCCCAGGACGCCTGACGAGGAGAGATGCCATGATCGACGAGAAGACCATCCGCGAGATCGCCGACCGCCAGGCGATCACCGAGCAGCTCTATCGCTATTGCCGCTCGATGGACCGCCGCGACATCCCGCTCGGCCACAGCGTCTTCCACGAGGATTCCCACGTCGATTACGGCGAGGGCTCCTATGTTGGCAGCGGCCGCGGCTTCATCGATCACGTCGCCGAGCTTCACGCCAGGGACTTCGACTCCCACTCGCATCAGATCACCAACGTCATCATCAATCTCGATGGCGATCGCGCGTCGAGCGAGGCCTATGTCACCGTCGCCCTGCGCTACACCAGGGACGGCGAGCCCAAGCTCTTCCGCGTCTGGGCGCGCTATCTCGACCAATGGTCCAGGCGCGAAGGCCATTGGGCAATCGACGACCGCCTCCTCATCATCGACGTCGACGAGCTCCGCGACCTCGAGCCGCGCAGCCCCAAATACCGCGGCGCCCGCGGCCCCACCGATCCCTCCTACGCGATCCTCGGCGAAGCCTGAGCGACAATCCTTCTACCCGTCATCCCGGCCTTGAGCCGGGATGACGGAAGAGAAGCAGAAGGAGAGAGCTAAGCCGCGGCCTTCCCGCGCAACCATCGCCGCACCGCGGGCTTCAGCCCGCTCCTGTCCGCCAGCTCCGACACCCGCTCCACCGTGCCATCAAACCCGCGCAACGCGCCGGCCAGAACACGATTCCGCAGGCTCGGCTTGAGCAGCAGCAGGTCGACGCATTCGACCCGGTCATTGCCGAACAGCGCCTTGTGCGCGCCGTCGCCCTCGGTGAAATCGAACAGCCGCAGCCCCGGCTCGGCGAACAGCCGCTCCAGCACCTCGAGCTGCAGCACCGTCCCCGCCGACAGTGACGCCAATGCCGGCTCATAGCCGAGATGCGCATAGATCACGCAGCCATCGTCGATCGGCAGGTGCAGATAGCTCGCTGGTGCGCCTTGGTGAAACAGGATGTAGGCCCGCACCCGCCCCTCGGTTGCGCGCTGCTTGAACGCCTCGATCGCCGCCGGCCCGGTCGGCAGCCCGGCGTCGAGCAGCCGCGCCTGATAGGTCCGCGCCGAGAGTGCGCCCGCCAGCCGATGAAATTCCTCGGCATCCTCCGGCCGGTGATAGTCCCGCAGGTCGAGCCCGCCCGCCGCCTCGGCCCATTTCTTGCGCTTGCGCTGAAAAGTCGACCGCGTCTTGCCCGAAAAGCCCGCAAGATAGTCTGCGAAGCTGCCGCCGAAGCGGATGAAATGGCGCGGATAGCGCTGCCGCTCGATCCGCAGGAAATCGCGATGCTCCGCCAGGAGCACCGGCAGCAACGCCACCGGCAGCGAGCGCATGTCGAAGCCGTCGCCGCCGTCCGCGGGCAGCGCCGGCATCCGCCCCGCGATCGCCATATCGAGATCGCAGGCGACGCGCGCCAGCCGGCGATGCGCGGTCCACAAGGTCCGCTCGCCGACCCGGAAGTGCAGCCCGCGCAGTTCCTGCGCCTCGCTCGGGTCGATCACGCTATGCTGCATGACGCTCGCGCCGTTCATAGAGCAGCGTCGCCGCCGCCTGCGCGCAATGGCGCTGCAGCGTGCGCCAGCGATTGGCGGCGAGCAGCGGCACCATCGCCGGCACGACATCGACCGCCCTCGGATCGAGGTCCCGAAAGCCCAGGCTGCGCAGGCCATCATGCCCCGCGATATGCCGGCACAGATGCTCGAAGCGCGCGATCACCATCCGGTTCGCTCGCTTGCGGTCGCGCGACAGCATTTCGAAGCTGTGCGAGACAACGACGAAGGTCGGTTGACGGACCGCCGCGGCATGATCCAGCGCCGCCGACATCTCCCATTGCGACAGCGCGCAGACCTGCGCCGGCCGAAAGCTCCCCGGCCGGTCGTTCAGCCCCGACACCGGCACTTCGATCAGCCCTTCATGGCGCACCGGCGCGTTGCTGTGCGCCGGCAGGCTGATGCGGCAGGCGTCGCCGAGATAATCGGCGTTGAAGCTGCTGTCCCAGATGATGCCTGTGCGCGCGAGCGCCGACAGCGTTTCGTCCGAGGCCGCATAATTGCCGGCGCGAAAGGCGATCGGCTTCGGCGCCCCGGCCGCGACCAGCAGCCCCGCCGCCTCGCGGATCAGCGCCGCCTGATCGGTCGCCGAGAAATCGCGGATGAACTGCCCCGTCCTGATCGGCCTGGGCGACCCTGCCGCCAGCGCCAGCCACTCGCTGTGAATATGCAGCTGCACCTCATGGCCACGCGCAACGATCGGTCCGACGATATCGCCGAGAAAGCCGTCGCCAACCACGCACGCCGGCATCGGATCGACAAAGAACACGCCGCGCAATCCATGCGCCTCCAGCCGATCCATCTGCCAGCCGATCCCGAAGCGTCCCTCGCCGACCTCGCCATGGATCGAGGCCGCGATATTCGCGTCGAGCGACGCACCGCGGCGATGGCGCGACGCCGAAAGCTCGGTGTCGATCGTGATCAGCACATCGGTCATGACGTCCTTACACCGTGCTGCTGTGCAGCTTCAGACTGGGCTGCGACAGCGCCTCATAGCGGACCTGGCGCACCTCGCCGTCACTGCCGAACTGGAGGATCCAGTCGCACGTCCGCAGCGTCGAGATGCGATGCGCGATGATCAGCACCGTCATTCCCTTTTGGAGCTGGCAGATTGCGTCCATCACATCGCTCTCGGTCGCATCGTCGAGCGCGCTGGTCGCCTCGTCGAGCACCAGCACGTCGGCCTGCTTGTAGAGCGCACGTGCCAGGCCGATGCGCTGCCGTTGCCCGCCCGACAGCCGCACGCCACGTTCCCCGACCAGGGTCTGATAGCCGCGCGGCAGGGTCTCGATGAACCCGGCCAGCTGCGCCTGATGCGCCGCCAGACCGACCCGCACGATGTCGATCTCCTCAGCCGGAATGCCGAGCGCGATATTCTCCGCGATGCTGGTGTCGGAGAGGAAGATGGTCTGCGGCACATGCGCGATGCGCGCCTGCCAATCCAGCCGGTTGTCCGTCGTCAGCACTTCGCCGTCGATCTCGATGCGCCCCGCGCTCGGCGGCAGCAGCGCCATGATCACGTCGATGAGGGTGCTCTTGCCGCTGCCAGTCGGCCCGACGATGCCGATGCGCGCGCCGCGCGGGATATCGATCGTAATGCCGTTGAGCGCATTGGGCCCATCGGGGTTATAGCGAAAAACTACGTCTCTGAGCGCGATCAGCGGCAGCTGTGGATCGACCGCGGTCAGCGCCCGCGGCGCGTGCCGCACCTTATATTCCTGCGGAACCGGGGCGTCGAGCAGCTCGAGAACATCGCGCAGCTGGCCGCGGCTGCTGTTGACATAGGACCATGTGCGATAGGCCGCCTGCATCTGCGGCAGCAGCTTCTGCGCGCCGAGCGCCAGCGCGCCCAGGATCGGCAATGCGCCGGCGAATCCGCCATGGTGATGGCCCAGCGCATAGGCCAATGCGACCAGCAGCACCGTCCCCGCCGCCTCGACGATGATCCGCGGCGCCTCGCCGATCATAGCATTGGTCGATTGCGCGCGGCGCATCGCATAATCGAGCACGGTGAAGCGGTAGTGATAGACCTCCTGGGTCGCATCGAGCAGCACGTCGCGAATGCCGCCCAGCCCCTCCTGCACCGCCTGCAGCCGCTTGGTCTCGTTGCGCGTGATCACCTGGCCGTTGTGGCGCAGCCGTCGCCGCGCGATCACCGTCGTTACGCCATAGAGCACCGCGAAGCCGGCGACCGCGATCAGCGCCGTCGTCGCATCGATCGCCAGCAGCGTGATGATGATCGCCGCCGACATCATCACCGCGACGAGGCCGAGCACCAGCTGGCCGATGATATTGAAGATGACCGTATCGACCTTGTGGATGCCGGCGAGGATCTCGCTGCTGTTGCGCGACACATGCCAGGTATAGGGCCGGTAGAGCGTGCGCAGATAGACCTCGCCGCCGATGTCGCAGCCGAGGCCGAAGGAAAAGCGGTTGCCGACCCACAGCATCACCAGCCGCGCGACCGCGGCAAAGCCGGTGATCGCCGCGAACAGCAGCCCGGCCCAGATCAGCATGTCGTCCTGGGTTGCACCGAGCGAGGTGAACAGCTCGCGCGCCACGGCGTATTTCTCGAGCCGCGACGGATCGGCGAGCAGCGCGAGGAACGGCAGCACCGCCCCCAGCGTCGCGATCTCGGCAATGGTGCCCACCAGCATGAGCAGGATCAGCACCACCATCTGGAAACGCCGGCGGGCAGACAAATAGCCGTATAGCCGCCGCAAATCGGTGGTCACCGGCTCGGTTACGCTCGTCACTCAATAAGCCCCCAGCAAGCCGGCCGATGGCCGACGGGTCCCGAACCGCGGCGGCGCCGCCCATTCGCTTTAACCGCGGGACATCAAGGAACCCTAAAGTCGGATGTTTAAAATCGCGCGTCCGGGCGGAGGAATCCGCCAAAAACGGCCCTGAAGGGCGATATTTAGGATGGAACCGCACAGACGCGATCTTGGTTGATCCGGCAACCGCCATCGCGACGTTAACGTTACCGTCCGACAGCGCGGCCCGTCTGCGAAGGACAACAGAAATGAAACCCGCAAAACGCCTTGTACTCATGGCCGGCCTCGTCGTTCTCGGCACGGCCGCCCCCGCCCTGGCCCAGCCCGTCCAGGAGGAAGACATCGTCGTTACCGGCCGCTACGGCGTCCCCGATAGCGCTCAGACCGCCTCGGAGCGGGTCAGCTATGCTGATCTCGACCTCAGCCGCGGCGCCGATCGCGACCGGCTCAAGCACCGGATCAGCCTGACCGCCCGCTATCTCTGCGAGAAGCTCGGCGAGACCGACACTTCGCCCGGCGTCGTGCCCAGCTGCCGCGATGCGGCGGTTCAGGACGCGTTGCAGCGCGTCGGCACGATCGAGGAGAATTTCGCGCCGCGCGGCACCGCCTGGGTCGTCCGCGCCCCGTGGAAGCCGCCTTATCCGGCGGACTGGGATACGCGCTATCCCTGATCAGTAAGATTCGACGTGGAGACGCCACAGCGGGAAGCGTCTCCGCGAGGTCGTCGAAACTGACCTCAAAGTCGAACCATCTTGATCAAGCGAGATTTGCCGGGTCATCTCCGTGGCAGCCATTGGCGATGCCGCGGAGACCCTCATGACAGAAGCCACCCTTGAGGACTACGCACGCCTCCCCCGTACCGGCCCGATCCGGTCGGCGCTCGGCAAGGCACTGATCTCGCTGATCGAGCCGACGCCCGGCCACGACGATGAATACAACCGCTGGTACGAAGACGATCACGCAATCATCAGCGCCTATGCCTGCCCGTGGATCTTCGCCGGCAAGCGCTGGGTCGCGACGCGCGATCTCCGCGCCATGCGCACCCCGGCGCAATCCGCCGTCACCGACAATATCGACCAGGGCTGCTATCTCGCGACCTACTGGATCATCGCCGGCCGCTATGACGAGTTCCTCGCCTGGGGACGCTCGCTCGTCGCCGAACGCCTTCTCCCCGAAGGCCGGATGAAGCCGCCGCGCAAGCACATCTTCACCAACGATCACGACTATCTCGGCCCGGTCTATCGCGACTTGACCGGCCCGCGCGACATCCACGCGCTCAGCTACAACTTCTCGTGCCTCGGCCTGCAGATCATCGACGCCGATCGCGCAACCGGGCGCGATGCGCTCGCCCGCTGGCTGATCGACGATCACATCCCGACCGTACTCAAGACCGAGGACTGCTTTGCAATGATGGCGCTGGTCTTCGCCGCCACCCCGCCCTTAAAGCCGAAGGACGGCGTCGACTGGTACGACCGCCGCGTCACCATCCTGTGGTTCATCGAGGCAAGCCCCGAATATGTCTGGGATGACATTTTCGCAAACCAGGCCGAGACCATCGCCGCCTCCGGCCTCGGCCGCGTCGAGCTCTGCGCGCCCTTCGTGCCTGTCGTCCCCGGTACCGACGTCTACGTCAACGAGCTGCGCTGAATTTGCGGCCGTCAGGCAGCTCAACGATACCGCTTCAAAGCCTCCGCCTCGATGCGTTTGATCCAGCCATCCTTGCAGTCGGAATAAGCGTGACTGTCCTCAGGATGGAGTTGCGCGCATCGCCATTTCTCTCGCTCATACGCCTGCGCGGTTTCCGGAAATTCGCGCAGGAAATCACGAAACGCGAGATGCCGCCGGAGAGTGGCCGCGCCTTCGACAAAGCAGTGGAGCTGAATCGATCGCTGACCTGTGATCGCGTCATCCAGGGTGCAGTATCGCCGCCCCGCCATGCCATAGGCGCCATGCCACGCATAGCCGAGCGCCTCGATCGCCGGCCGCTCGGCGTCCAGGGCGTCAAGCGAGACGACAACCGGCATGAGGTCGAGCACCGGCTTGGCAGCGATCCCAGGGATCGCTGTCGAGCCAATATGGTGAACCTCGACGATCGCGGAAACATGCTGCCGAAGCCGTGCTGCCTCGGCAGCCGCGCGTGACGCCCAGCCTGCATCATGCGGGACAAGTCTCACCGGGATCGGCGGCGGCATATCAACTCCGGCCAGGAAGGCGCATCGGCAAGATCGCCGGTCTATCCTGATTCTAACGAAAAGCGGACTCCGCTTGACCCTCCCCCACCGCAGGCACAACCTGTCGGCAGAAATATAAGGAGGGCGAGATGACCGACGCGGCCACCACCACCAGCGCGAAGCTGCTAAGCTGGCGCATCGGCGACGTCACCATCACCCGCCTGCCCGAATGCCTCTCGACCATGCTCGGCACCGATTTCCTGCCCGACGCCACGCGCGAAAACCTCGCCCGCCACCCTTGGCTGACGCCTGATTTCGCCACGCCAGACGGCCATGTCCTGATGTCGGTCCACGCGCTCGCGGTCGATGCACCGGGCATGAAGCTGATCGTCGACACCTGCTACGGCGATGGCAAGGCGATGGCGTTCAACGCCGCGCTCGACTTCCAGGGCGATTTCCTTGCCGGCCTCGCCGCGATCGGCTTCGCCCGCGACGCGGTCGACTATGTGCTGTGCACCCATCTCCATCCCGATCACGTTGGCTGGAACACGATCAAGCAGGATGGCCGTTGGGTCCCGACCTTCCCCAATGCCCGCTATCTCATCGGCCGCGCCGAATATGAGCATTGGACCGGCTACGAGAATCCCGACGACCCGCTCCACACCCGGACCGTGCTCGAGGAATCCGTCCGCCCGGTGATCGACGCGAGGCTCGCCGATTTCGTCGAGACCGACCACCGCCTCTCGCCCGAGCTGCGCCTGATCCCGACCACCGGCCACACGCCGGGCCATGTCTCGCTGGTGATCGAAAGCCGGGGCGAGCGCGCCGTCATCACCGGCGACATGATCCATCACCCCTGCCAGATTCCCAATCCGGGCTGGGCGCTGCCCTTCGACAGCGACTCAACCGCCGCCGTCGCCACCCGCGAGCGCATGCTCGCCGATTGGGAGGCGAGCAACACGCTCGTCATCGGCACCCATTTCAACCCGCCCACCGCCGGCCACATCGCCACCGAGAACGGCGAGCGCTGCCTGATCTGCTGAGCAACTCCCCTCCCTGGGCCAGGGAGGGGACGGAGGGGTGGGTTCGACAAGCCAGATGTGCACCACCCCACGAACTCGTCGAAGGTCAGCAAGCTCGCACATCGGTGCAGCGCGCTTCGCGCCACCCATCCCTAACCCTTCCCTGAATTAGGGAAGGGAATTCCCACCGTCTTGACCCTCCCCCGCCACAGGCACAATCTCGCCCCAGAAAATCACGGGAGAGCAAAATGACCGACGCCGCCACGATCGACGAAACCAAGCTGCTGCGCTGGCAGGTCGGCGACGTCACCATCACCCGCCTGCCCGAATGCAGCATCGCGATTGCCGGCAGCGATTTCCTTCCCGACGCGACCCCCGAAGGCCTCGCCCGCCATCCCTGGCTGGTGCCGAACTTCGCCACCGAGGACGGCCGGGTCTATCTCTCCTTCCACGCACTCGCGGTCGAGGCGCCCGGCCTCAAGCTGATCGTCGACACCTGCTTCGGCGAGGGCAAGGCCGGCCCGACCATGGAGGGCCTGGAGTCTGCCGGCGACTTCCTCGCCGGGCTCACCGCGATCGGCTTCGGCCGCGACGAGGTCGATGCCGTGCTCTGCACCCATCTCCACCTCGATCACGTCGGCTGGAACACGATCAAGGAGGATGGCCGCTGGGTCCCGACCTTCCCCAAGGCGCGCTACCTGATCGGCCGCACCGAGTTCGACCACTGGACCGGCGCCGACGAGGATGCGCTCGGCACCCAGGTCGTCATCTCGGAATCGGTCCAGCCGGTGATCGACGCCGGCCTGGTCGAGTTCGTCGCCACCGACCATCGCATCTCGCCCGAGTTGCGCCTGATCCCGACCACCGGCCACACGCCGGGCCATGTCTCTCTGGTGATAGAGAGCAAGGGCGAACGCGCCGTCATCACCGGCGACATGATCCATCACCCCTGCCAGATTCCAAACCCCGGCTGGGCGCTCCCGTTCGACAGCGACGGCACGCAATCCACCGCAACCCGCGAGCGCATGCTGGCCGATTGGGAAGCGAGCAACACTCTCGTCATCGGCACGCATTTCAGCGCACCGACCGCCGGCCGCATCGCGACGAAGGACGGCGAGCGCCGCTTCGTTTGAAGCGACAGCCATTCTCGCGGGCCAACGCTACAAGCTGCGCTGAATGCCCGGAGCAAGACGCTAGGGATTACGGTGACAGTGCACCTACCGCCTTACGCACAAGCCGGCCGGTCAGCTGGTCAAAAACGGACCCTCGGTTTTTCTCTTCGGTCAACGGAATGCGGCTTGCCCCGCCGCGGCGGCATCAGGGCGAGCGACACGATGCCTTGATGCATCCCTCCGCCAACGACGAAGAATTCTCCGCTTATGGGGAAACGACCGCCTATAGATCTACACGGGCCATTATGAACTACTGCGCCGCCACCCGCGCCTTTTCTGGTGATACTGATTCCTAATTGGCCGCGATAACAATCGGCCATGTACCCCCATTTTTCGAATTCTCCGGGCACATCAGGTTTGACAAGAACGTCGAGAGTAATATTTCGGTCTTCGTAGCCAGCGACCAAGTGGTAAAAGCGCTTCGCCGATCTTGCGTTCACCTCGCCGGTGTAGATTACGGAGCGAGTCTTGCTCGGGTGGGTGCTCGCATGACTCGGGGTTCCGCGGCCGTGAACGCCTGTCGAAAGCGTCAACAGCGCCATAGCTGCGAGGACGCGAAATACGGAGCGGCGGTTCGGAAGGCCGAAGCCTAGTGCCTGCAGGCGGCCATTACCTGATCTTCTGACCAATCCGCTCACCGCTCCGTCAGATCCCCAAGCCCAGCCGGTTGTGCTCAAGATAGCACATTATCGAACGCGAAGCGCAGGCGTCCGCGGCCTGCCACGCAACATTGGTACCGGCGGTCTAGCGTTAGACCTAGGCGCCGGCGGCCGATCAGGCAATCGCACCCGTGCAACCGGAGCAGCATACAAGGTGCTTGTAGGTGGCATCTCGACCCCTGACTGATCGACCATGAAATGGCGTAGATCGATATGTCCGTCGATGTAATCGTTCATAAAGGCCCGATAGGCCGCAGAGCGGTCATTGCCGTTTGCCTTGAGATATCGCGCTTGCTCTTTTTTGGGAACGTTGCCCCAGTGGTCCTCCGATAGATGCAGTGGCCCGCCTCTGAGATAGGCCGCTGCCCCCGCCGCACCCTCATGGTGAGCAATATACGCATATCTCGCAAGCGCGGCTGGCGAATTGTCTAGAATTAGACCACGCCTACGCAGATCCTCTATATTGTAGGAAGCAGCATCCAATGCGGCATTAATCGAATCCGTCGCGTTATAGCGCAAGTCTAGGAACTCTCTTCGATGGGCCGGCGCAATACGGCCGTTCTTGTCGAGCCATCCCAACTCACTGGCTCGACCGTTTAAGTAACTGCCTCGCCGTTGGGCGTCACCGATCCAAGTCTCTGGTTCAAATTGGGTAAGCCCGCGGGCTCTCGATTCTGTCGAACGGCTGTTGGGATCCCACACGCCATCTCCGCCCTTCCTGGCCTCTGCGTCGATGATTGCTGCGGCGGTTTGCGGCGGCCAACCGTGTTTCACACCTGCTGCGGATATTATCGGCCTAAGGACGTCGTTCTGCCCGAGCTTTAGATTATCCACGGAATAAAGATCGCGCGCAGGTACCGACATTTGAGCAGACGTACGGGAAAGCCACGGCAGGGCCCAGGGACGCGAGAGTTTATTTTTCTCATCTATGTAGAAGCCCGATCCGACACCAATACCTGGCATTACGCTGAGGTTTTTTGGATCGGTCTCAATTTGACTGAAACCGGCTTTAGTCCAATCGATCGGTGTTTGATTCGCTGCAAACTGAATTCCCTGCCCAATGACGTGGCGTTGGGCTGGTTCCTGCGACCATGCATCGGGGACTATGTCGCCGAGTTTGGAAAGCCCATCATATTTGCCGCTCGGAAAGCCGCTCGAGAAATCATATGGAGCGCGCGGCGGAGCAGTGTTCACCGCTGGCGCCGTCTGCCCCGAAGCATTGCCATACGAATTCATCGATGCCGCCCCGCCCGCGTCAGCACGTCTCTGCGCCGCCTGATTGTGAACCATCGCATAGGTCGCCAGCGGCGCCGCCACACGCGGGCTCTCCTGCGCCAACCTGCCGGCCGCACGACCAAGGTCGCTCGCTGCCGCTGAATGGACATCGCTCCCCACCGGCCCCAGCGGCGATCCCAGCCGGTAGGCATTGACCCGATCGATGATCGAACTGACGCGTTGCTGTTCGGCCGGGTTCAGCCGGCCATCCCCGATCAGCTGACGAAAACCCTCATGATCCGCGCGGAACTGCGGATCGACCTGCGTCGACATTGCCGCCTTCGTCCGGTTGTCATCCGTAGCAAACCCGCCGCCGATCCCTGGGCGTTCGACGAACGGAGTCGGTGTCGGCCTCGTCACGCCGAAACTGTTCGGCTGCTCCGGGTTGGGGCCGATGCTTCGCATCGACGCCCCATTCGCGTGCGCACCGACCCGGCCGAGCAATCCATCGCGTGGAGGATAGCCGGGGAGCGGCGGGAAGATGATATCTCGCTCCGGCTCCCACTCGTCCGACGGCCCATACGCCGCCGCCGTGCGCCGCTTGTCCGCCTGCATCCGCTGCCAGACATCGCCGATCGTCGGCAGGTTCAACTGTGGCTCGAGTCGCGTTCTAAGTGTCGGCGCGGGAGTTGGTGTAAGAGCGGCCGTCGGCTGCTCGCCCAATATCTCCTCGAGCGGGGTGAAATGCGGCTCAGGCGGTCCCGGTGACGCATCCGCGGGCCGCACCGCGTCTCCGGACGGCGTCGGGGTCGGTCGCGCGTCTTTCCGGTTATTGTCCAACATCATGGCAATGAAGGCAGGACTCAGCTTGTATTTGGGTGGCATTTGAAAACCTCCTTTGGTGGTTGGTTGGAAATGGAACAGGCGGCCAGCTCGGCCGCGGGACGCAAAGCTCTTGGGAGGGGAGCGGCGACGCCCGCCGCTCACCCGATGATGGAAGGACGCCGTTTCAGCTGCGGCAGGCGATCCTGGTCACCCGCCCCTTGCGGCTCACGCCGAAACTGCCGAAACTGCGCGCCACGCGAGAACACATGCCGGAGAGACCGCCATGCTGACCTTCACCAATGCCAGTCTGTTCGACGGCCGCGCGATGCGCCCCGGCCGGCACAGCGTCACCCTCGACGGCAATCTCATCGCCGCCGCTGGCCAGGCGCCCGCGGTCGCCGGCGACACCATCGACCTCGGCGGCATGACGCTGATGCCCGGTCTCATCACCAGCCATCTCCACGCCGATTTCTACAAATATGATCTCAGCTCCGGCGCCCCTCCCGGCATCGAGCGCCCGCCCGGGGTGATGATGGCGATCGGCGTGCGCACCTGTCGCGTCCTCCTTGAAAGCGGCTTCACCGGCTATTCCGGCGCCTCCTGCTCCAACGACATCGACGCCCAGCTCAAGATGGCGATCGCCGAGGACATCATCCCCGGGCCGCGCATCCGCGCCTGCGGCCATCACATCGGCACCACCGGCGATCTCAACAACCGCTGGCCCTGGTGGCGCCAGGGTTCGATGTCCGGCGTCGACGTTGCCGCCGATGGCGATGGCCTGCGCACCCTCGTCCGCCAGGAAATCGCCCGTGGCGCGGAGACCATCAAGATCTTTGCCGGCTCCGGCCATGGCGTGCCGAGCAAAACCTACCGCAACATGTCGAGCCGCGAGATCGGCATCGTCTGCGAGACCGCTCATGAGCGCGGCGCCAGGGTCCGCGCCCATGTCTACGACAAGACGACGATCCTCGACTGCCTCAAGCACGGCGTCGACGTCATCGATCACGGCGACGAGGTCGACGCGGAGTGCATCGAGCTGATGGTCAAGGCCGGCACCTTCTGGGTGCCCAGCCAAATCTATCTCAAACTGCTCGTCGAGATCGGCGTCGCCGACAGCGCCGGCGTCTCGCCCGCGCAGATGGAAAAGGTGCGGCAGACCCTGCCGATCGCGCACAAGGCCGGCGTCAAGATTCTCATCGGCGACGATTACAGCGGCATCTTCCGCGACGCGGTCAAGGACGATCCGCTCGATCACGTGGTCGGCAATTACGGCCGCGAGTTCGCCCATTACGGGGCGATCGACGGCCTCTCGCCGGCCGACGTGATCAGCTGGGGCACGAAGAACGCCGGCGAGTTGCTGGTCGACGCGCCCGCGAAGCTCGGCGTCATCGAGCCCGGCGCGCTCGCCGACCTCATCGTCATCGACGGCGATCCGACCGCCGACCTCACCCTGCTCGCCAGGCCAGAGCAGGCGCTGAAGGCGGTGATCCGCGACGGCGCATTGGTGATCGACCGCCTGCCGCCGCGAAAGGATCGTCTGGCGGCGTGACGCTCACGCTCTATCCAATCACGCCCGCCTTCGCCGCTGAGATCGGCGACCTCGATCTCTCGCATCCACTCGACGCGGCAACGGTCGAAGCAGTCAAGCAGGCGTTCTGGACATATGCGGTGCTGGTCTTTCCCGATCAGTCGCTCACCGCCGAGCAGCATCTCGATTTCGCGAGGCAGATCGGCCCACTCGAGCCGACCATGGAATCGGGCCGTGCCAAGGATGACCAGCGTCTCCGCGACGGGCTCGCCGACGTGTCCAATCTCATGCCCGACGGCTCGATCTACGACAGCGAAGGCGCCTTCCGTTTCCTCCGCATGGGCGACCGCATCTGGCACACCGACAGCTCGTTCAAGCATATCCCCGCGCTCGCCTCGCTGCTCTACGGCAAGTCGATCGCCCCGGTCGGCGGCTTCACCGAATTCGCCGACGAGCGCGCCGCCTGGGACGCGCTGCCGGAGAAGCTCAAGCGCCAGGTCGAAGGGCTTGTCGGCGAACATGACTTCTTCGCCGGCCGCCGCCGCTACGGCTGCACCGACTTTCCCGAGGCGATGGTGCGCGCCACCCCGCCCGCCTGGCAGGTGCTGGTCCGCACCATCCCGGAAAACGGCCGCAAATCGCTCTACCTCGCCTCGCACCTCACCCGCATCGCCGGCCTCGGCGACGACGAAGCCCTAGATCTGGTCGACCGGCTCACCGCCCACGCCACCCAACCGCAATTCGTCTACCGCCATCGCTGGCGGACCAACGACCTGGTGATGTGGGACAATCGCTGCACCATGCACCGCGGCACCGATTTCGACGACATCCGCTGGGTGCGCGACATCCAGCGCGCCACCGTCGCCGACAAGGACAACAGCTGCATCCAGCAAGGCCTCGCGATCCCAGCCTGAACGACAATTATTTTTCGTCGTCATTCCCGCGAAGGCGGGAATCCAGACGAGCGTCGCGAAGAACGCCGAGCAGAAAGGGGAATTGCCGTCATGACGGACATGATTCAGGCCGTACTCGACGAAACCGTCGCGACCGGCGCCGCCCCCTTCGTCATCGCCATGATCGGCAATCGCGACGGCATCACCTGGTCCGGCGCCGCGGGCAATTGCGCGCCCGGCAAGCCCGCGGAACTCGATACCCTTTTCGGCCTCTATTCGATGACCAAGGCGGTCTGCGCCACCGCCGCGACGATCCTGATCGACCGCCGCCAGCTCGATCTCGACACGCCGGCCGCCGACATCCTGCCCGAGATCGCAGCGCTGCAAGTCCTCGAAGGCTTCGACGGCGACACCCCCCGCCTCCGCGCGCCGAACAGTCCCATCACCATCCGCCAACTTGCCACCCACACCTCCGGCCTGGTCTATGAATTGTTCAGCCCCGATCTCCAGCGCTGTCTCGAGCTCACCGGCACGCCATCCTATTTCTCGTGGAAGCGCGCCGGTCTCAATCATCCCTTGCTGTTCGATCCCGGCAAAGGCTGGGGCTATGGCATCGGCCTCGACTGGCTCGGCCTGATCATCGAGCAGATCGACGGCCGCAGGATCGACGCCTTCTGCCAGGACGAGATCTTCACGCCGCTCGGCATGAACGACACATGCTTCGAGATCGACGAGGCGCGACTGCAGCGCCTCGCCTGCGTCTTCACCCGCACCGGCGACAACAGCTTCGCCCATCAGGACGGCCGCGACCGTCAGACCGGCGCCATCCAGTCAGGCAATGAGGCGGAGAAGGATTATTACGGCATGGGCGGCTGCCTCTACGGCACCGTCCCCGATTATCTCCGCCTGCTGCGGCTGCATCTGCGTGGCGGCGAACTCGATGGCGTGCGTCTCATCAGCGAATCACTGATGCGCCGCCTTCAACAGAACATCGTCGGCGACATCACCGTCGATTTCGACTGGTTCCCCGGCCCGCGCAAAGGCCATGCCTTCGCTTACATGCGCGTCGAGGAAGACACGCCCGGCATGCGCTCGGCCGGCTCATGCTTTTGGGCCGGCGGCGCCAACAGCCATTACTGGATCGACTTTGAGAACGATCTCGTCGCCATCTTCGCGACCTACGACGCGCCCTTCCTCGATCCGCCCTTCATGGCGCGCTTCGCCGAGTTCGAACGCGCGGTATACGCCCAGCCCGCCTGATCACGATAGAAAGCTAAAGCCTCAGCGCGCCACGTTCGCAGGAGAGAAGTGACCATGCTCAAGATCGGCATATCGGGCAGCTTCCCCTGGTTCGGCCCGCCCTTCCCCAAGCTCGCCAGGCATATCGAGGATCTCGGCTTCGAATCGCTGTGGACCGGCGAGCACATCATCATCCCGGTCGAGATCGCCGATCCGCAGCGCCACGGCGTCCCGCTGCCGAGCAATTACAGGCACATGCCCGATCCTTTTATCAACTTTGCGTCGGCCGCCGCGATCACCTCCAGGCTCGTCTTCGGCCTCGATGTCTGCCTCGTCACCCAGCGCGAGCCTTTGGTCCTCGCCAAGGCCGCCGCCACGCTCGATCGCCTGCTCGGCGGCCGGCTGATCATGGCGACGGGCTATGGCTGGATCCGAGAGGAATCCGAGATCATGGGCACGCCCTGGACAGAGCGCGTGCGCAAGTCGAGCGAGGTGATGCGCGCGCTGAAAACAATCTGGACCGAGGATGCGCCGAGCTTCGCCGGCGAGTTCGTCAACTTCCCCGCACTCTATTCCAATCCCAAGCCGCTCCAGCCCGGCGGCATCCCGCTGCTGATCGGCTCGGGCATGCCCGGCATCGACAATGGCCGCGCGCTGCGCCGCGTCGCCGAGATCGCCGACGGCTGGGTGCCGATGATGATCCCGCCGGCGCAGATGCGCGACGATCTCGCCCGCCTCAGCCAGCTCTGCGCCGAGACCGGCCGCGACTTCGCTGCGATGGACATCACCGTCGTCGTCCCCGCGATCTCGATGGGCCTCGGGACGCGTCCCGAATGGGCCTATGACCTCCCCGTCCAGGACAAGGACGAGCTGCTCGCCGGCTATGCCGATTGCGGCGCCACGCGCCTGATCATCGGCGTCGAGGACATGGTCGACGACAGCGCCTTCACCAACCTCGAAGTGATCGCCAAGGGGTTGGGTCTGTCATAGGCCTTCTGCTATCGACCCATTGCGGCCGTTCCGGTCCGCTATGCGCGTGTCCGAAAGGAGACAGGACGCACGCCGCATTTATCGCGCGTGTTCCCCCGTGGCCTTCAAAACTCGTGCCAACAGCACTGCAGCAGATGAGATGGCTCGCGGCGAGTATCCGCTGAAGCCCAGCATGAGGGCCGAACGTGGCGGCGCAGACACATAGAGTCTGCTCATCGCTCTGGCGACGACGCCCGCATCGAGGCCAGCCTGCTCAATCGCTATGTCCGACCTCGACACAGTGTCGCGCAAGTGGGCGACGAGGTGCATCCCTTGATCAGGGACATCGACGCAGAGCCAATCGCCTGCCAGGCGGCCCAACGCCGAGACGAGCGTGTCGCGTTGCACTCGATATTGATCGCGCATTCGTCGGATATGGCCCGCGAGGTAGCCCTGCTGCATGAACTCAGCTGCCACCGTTTGATTGAGACTCGGTGGCTGCCGGTCCATGAGATTTCGAACCTCGGCAAACCTCCGTATTAACGGTGGCGGCACGACCGCATAGCCAAGCCGCAGGCCAGGAAAGAGCGCCTTATTCAAAGTGCCTACGTAGATTACCCGCTCAAATTCATCGAGTCCCTGCAAAGATGCGAGAGGACGCCCAGAATAGCGAAACTCGCTCGCGTAATCATCTTCAACGATCCAGGCTTTCTTCTCGCGAGCCCAATCAAGCAACTCCAGCCGGCGGGCCATCGAGAGCACGACGCAAGTCGGATATTGATGAGAAGGGGTTACGAAGGCGGCACGAGCCTCCGGAGCGAGATGCGTTCCTATGGACACCACTAGGCCTTGGGAGTCGACGGGTATCGGACGCGTCGCGACGCCTAGGATGTCGAGTGCAAAGCGAGTGAAGGGATAGCCTGGATCCTCAACCCAAACTTCGTCGCCAGCGCGCAGGAGAACCCTCGCTGCAAGGTCGACAGCCTGTTGCGCACCTGCCGTAATCACGACCTGTTCTGGAGTGCAGCGCACGGCACGTGCCGCCTGCAGATAGTCGCAAACGGCTTGCCGCAACGCGGGCAACCCCAGTGGATTGGAATAGCCAAAATCGCTCGGCCCGAGATTGCGTGCGGCCTGGTGCGTGAGCCGCCGCCAATGCTCGATCGAGCGCGCGTCCATCAATGTGCGGCCTGTGTTGAATGGGCGCTCGTCAGTGAAGGCCGGCTCCAGTGCCACGCTGACCTCGTCGTCATTCGGAGGTGCCTTGAACCGCCCGATGTTGCGACCAGCAGGGCGAGACGCGCCAGCGTTGGCTTCGCGAGGTCGCGCTCCCTCGATCACCTCCGGCAGATCGGAGGACACATAGGTACCCGATCCGACCACAGCGGTGAGATAGCCCTCGACGAACAGCTGTTCATAGGCCGCGACCACTGAGGCGCGAGCTATATCCAGCCGCACCGCCAAGTCTCGTGATGACGGCAGCTTGGTGCCAGGGCTGAGACCACCAGACAGAATTGCGACCCGAATTTGCAGATAGGCCTGTTGGACGACGGACGGTGCCTCGCTGCTTCGATCCACTCGTCGCCAATCGTAGAGATCGGCCCACCTCGCCCGTGCGTGGGGTGTTTTGGCGGACCGGTGGCTGCGCTCGCGTATCAAGTGGTCTACTCAATTAAGAAAAGTGGGTCTTCCCGACGGGCCACTATCAGCATTAGATCTCACCACCCACCCTGACAAGATTGGGAGGCATGATGAGTACGCCGCAGATCCGTCGAGCCGATAAAGTGATGTCACAGGCGCAAACCCTGGCGACAGTTCAACAAGGATATTGCGGTCGGCTCGCAACCATCGGCGAGGACGGCTATCCCTATTGCGTCCCGATGCTCTACGTCTTGTTGAAAGACGTGCTGCACCTCCACAATGCAAAAACAAGGGGGCATTTGCGCACGAACGTCGAGCATGAATCACGCGTCTGTTTTGAAGTTGATGAACCCGGTGACATATTTCCCTATGGTCGCTTCGAGTGCGATACCAGCGTCGCATTTCGAAGCGTCATTCTGTTTGGCAAGATCCGTGTCGTGGACGAAGTGGAATCCAAACAGCAATTCTTCGAAGCACTGATGCTCAAATATGCGAAAATCGAGTGGGAACGGCCTAAGGGATTCTTTCCCCGGCTGGATGAGATCATGCTCTACGCGATCAAGATCGAGCGGATGACTGGGAAGGAGACGCCCCTTCCGGAAGTCTCACAGCAATGGCCTTCTGTGGATCGCACCAAATCGCCAAATGCCCGACAAGATTCAACCTGACCTACCAGATTACCTCAGATGTCAGCCGCTTCCGGAACCAGGCGAGGCGGACCGCAGGGCCGACCTGAGTCCGAGACCAATGGATGAATGACGCTGTCATGGAGCGGCAAATGGCGGTTACCGTTCGCGAAATGACGCTTGGTGAGACAGTCCTTCGCATCCGCTATTTTCATGATGCCAGCCCCGAGTATTTGGAGCTACTCGGCGTCGACCCTACGCGTTTGATGGCTCCCCCGGTTTGGGAAGACTATTATCGGCGTAACTTCAGCCTCCCCTTAGAGCAGCGCCCGTCGTTCGAGTTGATCTGGCTTCTGGAAGATCGCCCAATCGGATTTTCGACCGCCGATAAGATCGTCTTCGGCGACCAGGCCTTCATGCACCTTCACATCATCGATCCTGATGAACGTGCCCATGGTGCAGGCGTTGAATGTGTTCGCTGGAGTGTCGAAATCTACTTTGATCGGCTGAAGCTGAGAGCGCTTTTTTGCGAGCCCAATGCCTTCAATGTTGCACCGAACCGCACGCTACAAAAGGCCGGATTCAGCTATGTGAAAACTCATATGACTGTGCCCAGTCCCCTAAATTTCCATCAGGCGGTTACACGCTGGGCAATCAAAAGGTGATGTTCCGCTTTCGACCCTTTGCGGACATGCCAAGTGTTCAACAGCGCCCGCTGGCCGACATTTGCGGCTAAATTCGCCTCTCTCTACAATGTCCAGATGATAACGACTGAACGCTTCATCCTCCGCCCGTTCGAACGGGAAGATTACGACGCTTATTTGTCAATGGTCGTGGACGCTCAGCCGGACGTCCCTTGGCGCCAGGTCATGTCGCCCGAGGATGCCTGGCATCGCCTTGTGCGGTATGTCGGTCATTGGACCTTGTTCGGCTTTGGAAACTTTGCAATTTTCGAAAAGGGAAGCGGCCTGTTCCTCGGAGAGACTGGGCTTTGGGACGCTCATCGCGGCATGGGCGCGGGCTATGATGAGTTCGATGAAGCGGGTTGGTCTGTCGTGTCGAGTTGGCAGGGCCGCAGCGTAGCGTTCGAAGCCGCCGAAGCAGTTCATCGGTGGTACGCAGACGCTGTTGGGCGACGCCGCACAGTCTGCATGACCGATCCGGCGAACGAGCGCTCGATCCGCATTGCGCGTAAGCTCGGCTACGCCCCCTTTCGCGAGGGAGTGTACAAGGGCAAGGCGGTCATCATGTTCGAGCGACCAAGCTGAGTACGGCTGCTAACTACTCTTAGCAGGCATTGAGCGCGCTCGTTCTCAAACCACCGGTTCGAGATAGCTGATCGCGCCGACCTTCGCGCGCATGAACTCGCCCTCTTCGACCGTGACGCTGCCGTCGCCCGACGTGTAGGTCGGTGTCGTGCCGCGGAAGTTGATGAAGGTGAGACCGTCCGGGCCGGTGGTGAAGCCATATTTGGTGTTGGCATGGATCGCCAGCGCGCTGCCCGGCCCATAGAGCGTGCTGCCGAGCTTCATGCCACCCTCGACGACGAAAATCACCTCGTCCTCGGAATGCGAATGAACCGTGCCGACCTTGTCGGGGACGATGAAGTTATTGTCGTGCAGCCACAGCTCGCAGGTCGGGCATTGCGCATCGGCATGCAGGCCGCCGCCGACATAGCCCTCGCCGGTGATATCGGGATGGCGCGGCACGCGATCGGCCGGCAGCAGATGGACATGGCCGCCCGCGCGCGGGTGCGCATGCTGCTCCTTGAGGTTGAACGCGACCAGCGTCGCGCCCGCCTCAGCCGCGGTCAGCGCCTGCGCGCTGCCACGCTCGGCGATCACGCTCGAGCCGGCGTCGAGCCGCGTTCCGCCGGCGTCGACCGCGCCGCGCCAGACATAGGCGATATGGTCGGTCGGACGGCCTTCGAGGCGGATCGTCGCGCCCGGCTCCAGCTGGTGGACGTGCATGTGGATCGGGTCGCCATCGCCGTCGAAGAAGGCGCGTGTCTCGACACCGCTGGCCTGACCCCCAGTCTCGACGACCGGCGCCTTGTCGATTGTCGCGATCGAAACCTTTGCCATTGTCCTGCCCTCGCTTGTTGGACCAACTGCCCAAATGGTGCGCGTCAGCAGCCCAGGTGGCCCGAATCTGTGCCGGATTGCGCTCGAGAGCAACCGGATTCGCCGCCATGGCCGCGATCAGGGCAAATCATGGCCCTACAGCCTGCCCCAGCTCGTCACGCGCTCGATCCGCGCCGCGATCACCGGCTGGTTGGCGATCGCCATCGGCACGAGCTGGGGGTAGCGGCGGCGCAGCAGCGCCTGCGCCGCGTCATGCTCCTCGCCGCCGGCCAATATCTCCGCCCGCGCGTGCAGCATGACCCAGCCGAGCAGCGACCAGTCCTCGTCGTAGCGATCGACGGTGATCGCGACCGCCGGATTCTCGGCAATGTTCCGCAGGCGCTTGAGCGCCGCGCCGGTCTTGCGCTTCGGCTTCTCGTCGATCGTGATGTAGAGCGTCTCGCCGCGCACCGCGAAGCACACCGGCACGACATGAGGGATTGCCGATCGGTCGGCGGTGGCGAGATGGGCGACCCTGCGCTCGGACAGGAATCGGCGGATCGAGTCCGACAGCATGCGATCACCCCGCGGGGCTATCGCGCGTCCGCCGGTATCTCGATCTCCCGCCTGCCCTTGGTCCATTCCAGGAACTCGGGATTGGTCGGGTCGAACTGCGGGCATTGCGCGAACATCGACTTCTCGGCGGCAACGATCCGCCGCAGCTCGCGCCGCTTCGCGGTCAGCTGCTCGGTGCGGCCGTGCTGCAGCGACATATTGTCCCAGATGACGATGTCGCCGGTCTGCCAGACATGCTCCTGGATCGCATCCTCGGCGTAGAGATGGGCGAACAGCTTTTCGAGCAGCGCATCGCTCTCGGGCTCCGCCAGGCCCTCGATCCGCGAGGTGTACAGCTCGAAGATGAACAGCACTTCCTCGCCGGTCACCGGATGGGGCCACAGCACCGGTCGAGTATAGCGCGGCAGAAACGACGGCATGTCATAGGACATCTCGCGGCGCGAAACGTGCGGTGGGAAGACGACCGTGGTCGTCATCGTCGCGACGGTGTCGCGCAGCTCGGCCGGCAGCCGCGCCGCGGCGAGCGCCGCATTGGCGAAGCGCGTCGCCGTACCGCTGTCCTCGTCGATGTCGAGCGCATAGAGCGACAGCACGCGATAGGGGTCGTCGACGAACATGACATCGCCGTGATAGGCGAGCGCGCAGCGGCCGACATAGCCCTCGAGCGACAGGTCGCGATGGTCCTCGTCGGGCGGCAGCGTGCGGCAGAAATGCTCGAGCACGCCGCGTTGCTGGGCCTCGCTGAGCAACTGGTCGTGGAACACCAGCAGCTTCTCGCGATAGAGCAGCTCACGCAGGGCGGCCGCGTCCTCCGGATCGAGCGGCCGCGACAGGTCATAATCGACTTCGACGCCGAACCGGGCGAGCGGGTTGGTGACGAAGTGCGTCATGGTTCGGCCTCCTCCCAGCGCTTCAGCGTCAGGATAAGCCGGCGGCAAGGCGGTTGTCAGGTCAATTCCGCGCCGGCCGACGAACCGCATTTCAATGATTGAGCAATGGTCGAGCCGAATGGCAGGATGAAGCAGGGCTTGTCTGGAGGGTCCCATGTCTGACCATGCCTCCCAGGACGCCGGCTTTTCGGGGTCCATACCGGAAATCTACGATCGCTGCCTCGGGCCGCTCCTGTTCGAGCCGTATGCAGCGGATCTCGCCCAGCGCGCCGCACGGCTGCGACCGGGCCGGATCCTGGAGACGGCGGCTGGCACCGGTATCGTCACGGCCGCGATCGCCAAGGCGTTGCCGGCCGCCGACATCATCGCCACCGATCTCAACCAGGCGATGCTCGACGTCGCCGCCCGTCGCGTGGCGAGCAGCAAGGTCCGGTTCCAGGCGGCCGATGCCCAGTCGCTTCCATTTGCCGACGGCGCGTTCGACCTCGTCCTGTGCCAATATGGCGTCATGTTCTTCCCGAACCGCCTCGCGGCTTATCGCGAGGCGGGCCGCGTCCTGAAGCCTGGCGGCCAGTTTCTCTTCAACGTCTGGGCTGCGCTGGACGGCAACCCGATCGCCCGCATCGTCGAGGAGGCCGTCGCGACCTTGTTCCCCGACGATCCGCCACGTTTCCTCAGTCGAACGCCCTATGGCTATGGCGATGCCGCCACGATCGCCGACGATCTGGCGGCTGCCGGCTTCGCGGATGTCGGGATCGAGACCGTCATCCTGCCAAGCCGCGCCGCAAGCGCGCGCCAGGCCGCCACCGGCTTTGCGCACGGATCGCCGCTGCGCACGGAGATCGCGGCACGCGACCCTTCACTGCTGGAGCAAGCGGCGGAGCGCGCCACGAGCGCGCTGGAAGCAGAGTATGGCGCGGGACCGATCGAAGCGGCCATGACGGCAAACGTCGCGCTGGCGCGCAAGCCCGAATGAGCCCTGGCGCCGAAGACGAACTCTGGGCGCTCCGGCGCCGGCGGATCGCCGGCGCCGCGCCCCTCTCAAGCTAGCACTTTACGTTGGGATGCCACTTGTTGGCATGGCACCACTTCTTGTGGGCGTGCCGCTTCTTGCCGTGGCGATGATGGCGCGCCAGCCAGCGCACCTTCTTCTCCAGCTTGTCGATCCGCTCATTCGCGGTCTTGATATCGGTCGCAGCACCGGTCGCCGCGGTGCCGGCGGCATCGGCCGACTCCTGCGCCTTCTTTGCCGCATCGCCCGCCGCTCCGGCGGCGCTGCCCGCGGCATCCGCGCTGCTCTGCGCCCGCGTCGCGGCAGCACCGGCGGTATCGGCCGACAACTGCGCCCGCTTGACCGATTCAACCGTCGCGCAGCCGGTCAGTGACAGGCCGCCGACGATCACTGCAATCAGCGCCATCCTGGTCCCAAGGCGATCCATATTGCCTCCGTAATATTTATGAGTCCCAACCCCTATAGTTAACCGAAGGTAACCAACAACCCATCTCTATGGTTAACGGGCAAAAAGACCGTGACGCCGCAGTGACGACCGCCAGGGCTTGACCACTCATAACTTCAAAGTTATGGATTGACTCATAGCCATCGAGTTATGAGTCGTCATGCCCTCCGCCCATGAAGCGCTTTTCCAGACGCTCGCCGACCCGACCCGCCGCGCCATCTTCGAGCGGCTGTGCCGCGATGGCGCCCAGACCGTGGCGGCGCTGACCGCCCAGGCCGGCGTGTCCCAGCCCGCGGTCTCGAAGCATCTCGGCATCCTCAAGCGCGCTGGGCTGGTGCTCGACCGCCCCGAAGGCCGCCAGACCCATTACAGCGCGCGCCCCGCCGCGCTCGCGCCCCTGCTCGACTGGACCAGCCAGATGGCCGGCTTCTGGGAGAGCCGGTTCGACGATCTCGAAGACCTGCTCAAAAGGATGGACCAATGACCGACACCGCCACCGAAACCCGCTCCGTCATCATCGAGCGCGACTTCGCCTGCCCGCCCGAGCGCCTCTGGCGCGCGCTCACCCAGCCGCATTTGCTCGAGGAGTGGCTGATGAAGACCGACTTCCAGCCAGTCGTCGGCCACTGCTTCGATTTCGCGCCGATTGGGGCGCGGTCAGCTGCCAGGTCATGGAGGTCGAGCCGCAGCGGACGCTGACCTACAGCTGGGGCGCGCTTGGCGTCGACACCATCGTCACCTGGACGCTCACGCCGACCGGCAGCGGCACCCATTTGCGCATGGAGCAATCCGGCTTCCGCGCCGATCAGCAGCAGGCCTATCACGGCGCCCGCGCCGGCTGGCCGCGCTTCCTGGCGAAATTCGACGAAGTCCTGGCCCGGCTCGACTGAGCGCCGGCGTCGCGTCGGGCGACGACGACAGCTCTTGCGGCCTACCCCATGGTGATTGCATCAACCGGACATACTCGACCCGGAGAAATGCCATGCCGAGCCTGCAGGAGCTGTCCGATCGCTGGGAGATCAACCAGCGGATGATCGATTACGCCACCGCCGTCGATACGCTGCAGATCGAGCGGCTCGACGCGGTCTTCACCCCCGATGCGACGATCGACTATCGCGAATGCGGCGTGCTCGCGCGAACCTATCCCGAGCTGCGCCAGTTCTTCCTCGACGATATCAAGAACAACCCGCGCTACAGCCACATCCTCGCCAACGCCGACATCCTGCTCGCGGGCGACGAGGCGACCAGCCGCACCTACTGCTTCGAGCCGCTCGAGGCGACGCTCGCCGACGGCACCAACCAGGTCATGTTCCTCTGCTGGTTCTACATCGACCGCCACGTCCGCACCCCCGACGGCTGGCGCATCGCCGACCGCCGCGTCCAGCGCGGCCTGCGCTACAATGTGCCGAAGGCGGTCAACGATTTCCTCGACAGCGCTTTGCCGGCGGCGGCGGGCTAGGCGAAGTTATACGACCGCGAATGCCTGCCCTGTCACCGACGATGGTCGTTTGCCTTTATGCATGAGACCAAGTCGAAGAACTGCTGCGGGAGAAGCTGCTCACCCACTCGATGTTTCAGAACATCGCCCAGATTGAGCAGCAGCATGTGCGCCGGGGCTGCCCCCCCGCGATGCGGCACTCGCCCGATCACGTTGTAATGGGTATCCGTTCCAACATAGTCCAAGTCACCCAATGGCCTGTCTTCGGCGCGATCCGGATCGGGCGGACGCCAATTGCTGGCGGAGACGTCCTTCACGGATGCCATGTGTCTTAGATCTGAAGTGCCACCCTCCCACGGAATGAACCAATAGGATCGGCCGGACCTTTGCATCTTCAGTTCGAGGGCCACGCCGGCGGGCCAATCGGGCCCGGTATTTGTGACCCTGAACTGAGCCGTGACATACGGCACGCCCCTCAAGCGATAGTGTGCATCTTCGACGTTACACGCGACGCCAACTGTCGACATAGTCAGAAGCGTGGCCACTAGCATCGACGTGATCTCCCTCTCTAGATTACCTTTCGAGGCTTCTTGGGAACCAGGCGCAACCCAAAACGACCGATCTTTCGATCATAGTCTTTCTTGTACAGATCCCACGAGGTTGAGTTCGAACCGGCATGATGTTTTGTTTCTACGTACTGCTCAAAGGTGACGCCCTTTGGGATCGCACCATTCGCGAGTCCCGTGGCATAGCGCGTTGAGAAGCCTCCCACATCGCGAAACATGGCAGCAATCTGATCAGCATCGCTAGTCCTAACGCCTGAGTGGCCCCGCTGATTCCAAGTCGGCTGATCGTACTGGAATAAGCCCGTGACACTTGAGTTTCCGGAATTGGAGGTCAGCCTCCCAAGCGAGCTTTCATAGGCCGCCTGATTCAAGACGACTTGCGTGACATTGTCTGGAAAGCCGTGAGCACGCCCATAATCAACTATTGAAGACGCAGTCGAGAGTTGCACCGGCTTTAGAGCCTCCAATGTCGAGAATTGATGGCCACCGGCTGTCGAATAGGTCGTCGGCCCCTTAATGAATTGAAGCCCGTCCGGCATCCCAAAATGGGGGGAAGTTCCGAAACTATCGTCCCTGGTGGCACCCAGAGTCTTATTCGGATCCGCGTTGGGCGTTGCCTCCCCCAAGCCGATGGCGTCCCACGAGGAGGCGGGCCGCCGAGGTAGCAGATCTTGTGTGCTCGGTGTGGCAGCCCGCGTGGCGCCTGATATGGATCCCCGTTGCGCCTGCATCCGATCCCAGACATCGCCGATCGTCGGCAGGTTCAGCTGCGGCTCGGGACGCGTCGCGGAAGGCGGCGGGGAAACCGGAGCCGGCCGCTCGCCCAATATCTCTTCGAGCGGGGTGAAATCGCGCTCCGGCAAATCTGGGGCCGATGACGGGTCCGGCGGCGAAGCCTTCTTCTTTGGATCGAGGAGCGCGGCAATAAATGCCGGACTCAGCTTGTAATAGGGTGGCATTGGAAAGACCTCCTAGTTTGGTTGGGAAGGAACCAGGCGGCCCGCTCGGCCGCGGGACGCAAAGCTTGAGAGCGCTGAACGCTCGTCGCTGTTCGTCCGACGACGAAGGGAAACCTCAAATGCTGGGGCGGTGATCGCGAACGCGATCGACGGGCACCCAGCCGGCTAAGCCGAGTTCACACCACCGGAATAGACGCCAGCACCGCGAGCTGCTCGTCGGTCAGCTTCGACATGTCGATCCGCGTCTCGACTCGCATCGGGCCGCCGTCGGGCCCGGTATGCGACGCCGTCACCTTGTCGCCGTAGACCCCGGGCAGCCATTTCGCCATCAGCCGCATCCGCGTGTCGATCCGCACGCGCTTGTCCGACACCTCGACCGCGGTCATCGCCGGCGTGTCGGCGATCTCCAGGCATTGGTCGGCGAGCGCATGCACCCCACGCATTCGCGCGATGCGAAAGGCGAGCGCAAACTCCGGGTCGGTCTCGATCCACTCATAGACCGTCGATCGCGCCGGCATATTCTCGTCGCGCGTGATCCGCGTCAGCGGCTCGCCCTCGGCGGTCCGCTCGAGCAGCTCGGCCCGGCGCGCCTCGCGCGGCCCCTTCAGGTTTTCGCACCAGCTCATCACCATCTCCACCATGGCGGGTAAGGTCCCGGCCGCCGCCCGAACCAGTCCGCTTGCGCCAGCCGCCGATCCTCGCTCTCGACCGCCAGCAGATCGCTCAATGCCTTGAGATCACGCTCGTCCAGGTTGCGCGAAAGCGCCGCGAACAGCTCCGCCAGCGCGATGCAGTCGAGCCCGTCGGCAAAACTGTCGGCCATGTCAGGAGACGTGCGCCATCGGCCAGGCTCCCGCGAAACGTGACCAAAAGGATTTCCCTCCCGTCACGGGAGGAATCAGGGGTCGGTCGGCCCGTAGCGCCGCCACGAAACGACCGTCGGATATAGATCAGGACAATGCACCAACGGTGCCATTTTGGTGCTGAAAGTCAATTTTGGGAGCGGATTGGCCAGCCCAATTCAAATCGGCGACGGAGCCTACTCCACCACCGAGATCACCCGCTCCGGGCAGGCCCGTGCCGCACGCTTGGCCAGCGCCTCCTGGCCCTCGGGCACGTCGAAACCCTCGGTCGCGATATAACCCTCGCCATCGAGCGTGAACAAATCCGGCGCGATCGCCGCGCAGCGCGCATGGCCGACGCAATTGCCCTTGTCGATAACGATCTTCATGCCCGCGCCTCCGCGATCAGCGGCAGGCTGTGCACCGCCAGCGTCACCCCCGTGCGATATTGCGTCGGCCGCTCCGGATCGAGCCGCACATTCGGCATCCGCTTGAACCATTCCTCGTAAAGCACGCGCAGCTCCAGCCGCGCGAGATGCGAGCCGACGCAGCGATGCGGCCCCGAGTTGAAGCTCAGATGCACCTTGTTCTCGCGGTTGAGATCGAAGGCTTCCGCATTGCTGAAGATCTTCGGATCGGTATTGCCGCCGGGAAACATCAGCATCACCCGCTCGCCGGCACGGACCCGCACGCCGCCGAACTCGGCGTCGCGCGTCACCGTCCGCCCCGGCATCGCCACGGCATAGAGCCGCAGGAATTCCTCGACCGCTTCCGGGATCAGCTCGGGCTGCGCGCGCAGCCGCTCCTGCAGCACGACATCGCCGGCGAGATAATTCATTCCGAAGCCCATCGAATTCGCCACGGTGTCGAGCCCGGCGGCGAACAGCAGCAGGCAATAGGCCTGCAGCTCGTCATAGGTGATTGCGCGTCCGTCGATATCGGCATCGAGCAGCCAGCTGATCAAATCATTGCCGCGCTCGACCATCCGCGCCTCAATCAGCGGCTTCATCATCGCCGCGACATTGCGATGCGATCCGAGGCGCGCCTCATCGCTGTCCGACACCATGTCGACCATCCAGCCGCGGAATTCCTGCAGCCGGTCCAGGTTCATCCCCATCAGCTTCATGAAGATGATCACCGGCATTGGCTCGGCGATCTTGTCGAAGAAGTCGAAGCGCGTCTCGCCCGCCACCGCATCGATCAGCTCGCCGGCGAAGGCGCGGATGTCGCGCTCCATTGCCTGGATCCGCGCCGGCGCGAAGGCCTTCATCAACGGCATGCGATAGGGCCCATGCTCGGGCGGGTCGCTGAACAGCGGGATCGCCCGTGGCTCGAGCTCGGGCGGCAACGGCGGGATCGTCATCGCCGTGCTCGAGAACAGCCCAGGATCGCGCACTGCCTCGAACAGCAGCTCATGGTCGTTGATGAACCAGTGCCCGCCATTATGCGGCGTCCACTTCATCCCCCGCCCGCATTCCTCGGCCAGCCGCGACAGCGCCGCATGCGGGCCGCCGGGCGCCCGGTAGCGATAATCGTTGCACATGTCGAAATCGACTACGTTCGCGGGATCGATATGCGCTGGAATCTCCTTGCGGGTCAAAGGCGTATGCACATTCATCACCTGCTCCCGTGAAGCGAAGCGCTCAGCCGGTCCAGCCCCGCTCCGCGTTCTATTATCGACTATATTGTCGACAATTCTCGGTCAACCCGCACATTCAGCCGGCGATCCCCGGAAAGCCGGTGAACGGCTCGACCGTGCACGTCCCAACCCGCGAGAAACGCATCCTGCTCCCGATCTTTTTCGCCTGCACCAGATGCGCCCCGCTGCGCCGGTCGAAGCTCTCCCGCGCGACATCATCGCCGTCGCGAAAATCGTAGAACACCACCATCGCATCGCTGATCGACTTCAGCGGGTTCGGCGTCGCGCACGCGCCGCTGCAGAACAGGTGATGCGCCGGATCGACCCGATAGTGCTCGGTATAGGGCTGCCGGCCGCTCTTGCCGTCGCGATCGGTGAACTCCGCCATGCCGCTGCACGTCAGGTTGAACGCCGCGATCACCGCCGTTCCGGCCAGCATCATCCCCATCACACCCGCTCCCTGCCGCAAAACCAACTGCACCCAATAGCATGGTTGCAAGGCCAGGGGCTGCCCCGCCTCTCGCTGCCTGATATGCCTCATGCGAGGCAGAGCTAGAGAGGACGCACGATGAAGGCGATCATGGCGGTCGACTGCGGCGAGCATGGCCGGCTCGAGCTGGTCGACGTCCCCGATCCCGCGCCGCAGCCCGGCGAGGTGATCGTCGAGGTCGCCGCGGTCGGCATCAACCACGCCGATCTCTCGCTGGTCAAAGGCCTGTTCGGTCCGGCCGCGCGCATTCCCGGCATCGACGTCGCCGGCCTCATCGCCGCACTTGGCGACGGCGTCACCGGCCTCGAGATCGGCGATCGCGTGGTTCTCAACCCGGCGGTCACCTGCGGCCGCTGCGACTATTGCCGCACCGGCAATGACGGCACCTGCCGTCAGCGCCGCGCGCTCGGCCAGCTGCTCGACGGCGGCTATGCCCAATATGTCGCGATCCCGGCGACCAATGTCCTGCCGCTCGCCGACACTGTGTCCTTCGAGCAGGCCGCCACGATTCCGGCGAATTTCTTCACCGCCTGGCAGATGCTGTTCCTCCGCGGCTCGCTCCAGCCGGGCGAAACGGTGCTGATCGCGGGCGCGGCCGGCGGCGTCGGCAGCGCCGCGCTGGAGATCGTCAAGCTCGCCGGCGCGCGCTCCATCGCGGCGGTCGGCAGCGAGGCGAAGGCAGCAGCGGTGCGCGACTGGGGTGCCGATGTCGTGATCGACTACAGCCGCAGCAACGATCTCGCCGAGGCGGTCCTTGCCGCAACCGACGGCGAAGGCGCCGACGTCATCATCGACACCGTCGGCGTCGACCTCTGGCCGGTCTTCATCCGCGCGCTCCGTCCGAGCGGCCGCCTCGTCAGTTGCGGCTTCGTCGCCGGCCGCCGGCTCGACATCGACATCGTCGACATCATCGCCCGCCAGGCGCAGATCTTCGGCTGCGGTGGCAGCGGCTCCAAGCCGGTCGCGGCCCGCGTCATGGGCCTGGTCAACCAGGGCCGCCTCGCCGGCCATGTCGACCGCGTCCTGCCGCTGGCCGAGGCGGCCGAGGCCCATCGCCTGATCGCCGACCGCAAGGTCATCGGCAAGCTCGTCCTGACCCCTTAGTGGGCCGGACCTATCCGCTCACCATTCCAGCATCAGCCGGTCATAGGTCAGCGTCACGCCCGGCTCGAACCGCGGCGGCGTCTCGCGCACCACCCGGAATTCGGGAATGCGGGCAAGCCATTCCTCGACAAAGATCGCCAGCTGCGCCCGCGCCACAGCCGCGCCGACGCATTTATGCGGCCCCTGACCGAACGTTCCCATGTTCGCGATCCGCCGCTCGAAGTCGATCGTCAGCGGATCGGGATAGACTCGCTCGTCGAAGTTCATCATCGCCGGCGTTGCCAGGATCAGATCGTCGACCGCGACCGGCGCGTCGCCGATCATGACATCGCCGACGCACAGCCGCGCGGTCCCGACCACGACCACCGGAAATCGCCGCAGCATTTCCTCGAGCGCCGCGGTCAGCCGCTTCGGATTGTCCCTGATCCATTGACGGTGCGCCGGATTGTCGGCGAGGAAACGCGCGATGAAGCCAAAGGTGCTCGCCACCGTGTCGAGCCCGGCGGTGAGCAGAATATTCGCCATGCTCAGCAGCCGCGCCTCGGTCACCGGCGCGCCGTCGACTTCCTGGCGCGACAGAAAGCTGATCAGATCGTCGCCCGGATTGCGCATCCGCTCATGGACGAACGGCGCCAGATGATCCGAAATCTCGCCGAACAGCGCGTTCTTGTCGGAGGCGGCGTCGACCAGCTTGGTCACCCGCGAGCGCAAGCCTGCGTGATACTCCTGGGGCAGATTGACCAGCCGCAGAAACACCGTTGTCGGCAGCTGAAAGGCGAAATCGGCGATGAAATCGCAGCCGCCCTTCGGCTTCAGCGCCTCGATCAGGCCGATCGCGGTGGTGCGGATGCCGGGCATCATGTCGACCACCGTCTGACGCGACAGCGCGTGCTGCATCAGCGCGCGGTAGATGCCATGCTCGGGCGGATCGAGATGGATCGGCGAGAAGCCCTGCCCCTTGGCCGGGTTGTTCTCGCGCGGCAGCATCAGCATCTGGCTGGAGAAGTTGACGTTGTCGTGCAGCACCCGCTCGGCCAGCGCGGCGTCGGTGACGTACCAGTGCCCGCCGTTATACGGAGTCCAGAACACCGGCGGCGCCAGCGTCTTGAGCTTGAACATCTCGGCGAAGAAATCGGATCCGGCTGGTCCCGGCTGGAACACGTCAAAGTCGAAGATCAGCGCCTCGGGGACATGCTCCGGCACCGCGGGGCTCATCGCATAGATCGGCGCTTCGACCATCGTCCCGCTCCTGTCCGCACTCTCCCGCCTCGGGCCCTGCCACCTTAGCAGGCCGATCAGCCGCGCCCACTGATGCTTAGCAGATTCTCACAAATCCCCGGAAAAAGTCGGAAATTTACTTGGATTCCATCATCATTCCCGATGCTTATCTCTCGTTAACATCCTCCCCTTATGTCTGCCCCATCGAGGGGGATTGGGATGGCCGTTTCGCGCAGACTTGCGCCGCCGATGGTATCGGCCGCGATCGCGATGATCGCGGTGACCAATTTCGCGACCGTCAAGATCGCCAAGGGCGAGCTGACGGTTGATTCTGCCGCCTTTTTCTCGATCTGGCCGATCGCCCTTTCCTCCGCCGTCGCCGTCATCCTCGTCATGTCCTTCCTCTATCGCTCGCTGATGGATCTGATCGGCGAGCTCGAGAACCGCGAGGCCACCGCCAAGCATCAGGCGATGCACGATCAGCTGACCGGCCTGCCCAATCGCGCGCTGCTTGAAGACCGGCTCGATCAGGCGCTCGGCCGCTTTCGTCGGGATGGCACCGGCTCGGCGCTGCTGGTGCTCGATCTCGATCGCTTCAAGCAGGTCAACGACACGCTTGGCCATGCCGCCGGCGACGATCTCCTCCGCCAGGTCGGCGAGCGGTTGCTGCTCCTGCTCCGCGAAACCGACACGCTCTCCCGGATCGGCGGCGATGAATTCGCCATCGTCCAGCACGTCCCGCGCAACGACGCCGACATCCGCAAGCTCTGCGACCGCGTCGTCTCCACCCTCGCCGAGCCCTTCCAGCTCGCCCAGGGCGAGGGCCGCGTCGGCGTCAGCATTGGCGCGGTCAGGGCGTCGAAATCGATCACCTCCGCGGCCGAATTCCTCCGCCATGGCGACATCACCATGTACAAGGCCAAGGCGTCGGGCCGGAACTGCTACCGCATTTTTTCCGACGACCTCGATTCCGCCGTTCAGCGGCGCGCCCAGATCGAGCAGCGCCTGCGTCACGTCCTCGCCGCCGATGGCGCACCCGGCATCGAACTTCATTTCCAGCCGGAGCTCGATCGCCATGGCGACGTGGTCGCCGCCGAAGGCCTGCTGCGCTGGCATGACGAGAAGCTCGGCGAGGTCACGCCCACCGAGGTCATCCCGATCGCCGAGGAATCCGGCCTGATCGCCGAGCTCGGCGAGGTGGTGTTCCGCAAGACCTGCCGTGCCGCCGCGCTCAATCCGGGCCTGGTCGTCGCGGTCAACCTCTCGCCGCTGCAGCTGCGCGCCAAGACCCTGCCCCATCGCCTCCGCAGCATCGCTGTCGAGGAAGGGGTCCGCTGCGAGCAGATCGAGATCGAGGTTACCGAGGGCATCCTGATTGAGCACATCGATCTCTGCGACACGGTCATCGCCCAGCTCCGCACCTCGGGCTTCCGCATCGCGCTCGACGATTTCGGCACCGGCTATTCCTCGCTCAGCTACCTCCGCCGCTTCCAGGTCGACAAGCTCAAGATCGATCGCACCTTCCTCGAATCCGCGCATCTCGACCGGAACATTGCAATCGTCCGCGCCGCGGTCGGGCTCGGCCACGCGCTCGGCCTGCAGGTCGTCGCCGAGGGCATCTCCTCACCCGAGCAGGAGCGCGCCGCGCTCGATGCCGGCTGCGATATCCTGCAGGGCTTCCGCTATGCCGAGGCGATGTCGGTCGAGGCGCTCGCCCGCTATCTCCAGGCGCCCCGGCCTACCCCCCGCTCCGCCGCCGCCTGAGCGGCCGCGAGGCTGAACGCGGCGCGTCATGCGCCACCTTTTCTGCTTTGCTATTGCGCGCCTGACGCGGATCGCGTCATTTGCCGAGATGAGATGCTTGGCGACCCGGAGCTGACATGCCGCGCGTCGGACCGCTCCACATTCGCGCCCGCCTCATGTGCGGCGAGGAATTCGCCATGGGCCCGGGCAAGGCCAGTCTGCTCGAGGCGATCATCCGCGAGGGCTCAATCTCCGGCGCGGGCCGCGCCCTCGGCATGAGCTATCGCCGCACCTGGCTGCTGGTCGACGAGATGAACCGCTGCTGGGAAGAGCGGCTGGTCGAAACCACCCCCGGCGGCGGCCAGAGCCGCGGCGCCCGCCTGAGCGCGCTGGGCCATCGCGTGCTGGGCGATTATCGCGCGCTGGAGGCGCGCCTCGCCGAGGCCGCCGAGGCGAGCCTCGCTAGCCTGAAGCGCGGCATGCGCGAGACGCCGCTGCCGCCGGCACGCCCGAGCTGATCGGCCCGGGCGCCCGGCGCGCCGTCTACCAGAAGAAGTTCGGGATCACGTCCTCGATCTCGCCGGTGTAGATGTTCACCAGCAACGCGTCGTTGTAGTAGCGCACCCAGCGATATGGCCCATAGGCCGGGGGCAAGCCGTAGTTGCCCGCGTCGAACCAATATTGCCGGACGAAGAGGAAGGTCGGTAGCCGGTAGCCGCGCGAGAAGCGGCGATAGCTGTAGCCGCGCGGCGCAAAGTAGCGCGGCATGTGGAAGCGGTTGCGGTCGCGATTGCGGAGCGTCTGCCAGTTCCATTGCCGGTCGCTACGCCAGTTGTTGCTCCACTTCCTGTCGTTGTTATTGTTCCATTTTCTGTTGTTGTTCCAGTTGTTGTTGTCGTTGTTGTTCCAGTTCCCGCCTTGGCGATCGCGATGCCGCCATTGGCGGTCGTTATCATTGTTCCCCTTCCAGTTGTTGCCCTGGCCGCCGCCGTTATTGCCCTTCCAGTTGCCGCCTTGGCCCTGGCCCCCGCCTTGGCCGCTCTTCCAGTGTGAGCCACCCATGCCTTGGCTGCCCTGATTGACCTGGCCGCCCTGGCCTCCTTGACCACCCTTGCCGCCTTGGCCGCCTTGGCCGCCACCCTGGCCGCCCTGGCCCTGACCGCCCTGG
>Ga0068855_100000355_pt1 | contig 56724 bp, 44 predicted proteins | sample KBSCornC52_FD_66592 | JGI IMG/M metagenome (GOLD analysis project Ga0068855, IMG submission 66592) | Corn rhizosphere microbial communities from Kellogg Biological Station, Michigan, USA - KBS Corn C5-2 | ecosystem: Host-associated > Plants > Roots > Rhizosphere > Soil ... | reverse complement strand
CACGGCGTTGAAGTCCACGCCGTCGGCCTTCATGGCCTGGGCCAGCTGGAACTCGCCGTAGAAGTCGCACTCGTTGCCCAGGCGGTACTTCAGGCCCGGGCTGTTCAGGCCGTAGCACTGACGCGATTCGCCGGAAACGGTCGTGGCCGCGGGCCCGCCGCGCATGTAGCCGGTCCAGTCGACGGCGTGGGCCTGCACGGCTGCAAGGACCAGGACGCTCATCGCGCCCAGGCGCATACCCCCGGACGCCGTGCTCTTATGGATCGCATTCATCTCTCAGTCTCCTCTTGGTGTAGTGACGACTTTCGTCGCCTCGGTGATTGCGCAATCGCAATTGCGCTTGGATCGTTCCAAAAGCTCGATGGCATTTGGCGTCGACGATTCGTCCTTCGATGGTTACCTCAGCGCTTGCTCAGCGCGAGGCCGATGCGCACGGCTGACTCGTCCACGGCCCGACGCTCCAGGAAATGCTCGGCGATCAGCGGCAGCACGGACTGCTTCACGTCCAGGGCGCAGCACTGATCGAAGACGAACGATGGAACGGAGGCCTCGTGCGAATCATCCGGACGCCCCAGGTACACGGCGGGCCTGGCGCCCTTCAGGCCCGCGAGCTCGCTCTGGAAGGTCGGATCGGCAAGGAGCCCCGCGACACGGCGCAACGCCTCCTCCCCGTTCGCCCCAACCGGCGTGAAGAAATCGACGACGTGGACGTTGGTGCGGTACCTTGGCCCGAGGTCGACCAACGTCAGCTCGCAAAGGCCTGAAGAAGCGGCCCAATCGCCCATCACCATCGCACCCGCTCCGTCATCAGCGACATGCGAAAGTGCCTCGCTCCAAGACAGTTCGAGCAGCCTCTCGTCGACGAATTCGCGAAGCTGCGACATCTGCGAGAGGATTGGCCTGAGCAACTCCACCCGGTCATCGGCAGGCTGCGGCGTCGTCAAGAGTCGCTGGTAAGCATCACCGCCGGCGGCAGCCAGGAGCATTTCGAAGATGACGCCTATCCGCCACGGGTCGCGGCCGACCACCAGCGGGAACGTGACGTGGTGTGAAGCCATGTGCAGCCAATGAAGCAATCCGTCAGCGGGCGGAAGCTGATCGGCGAGACTGCGCGAACTCCACAGGCAGTTCGCTCGGTGGATGACGATGGGGATTCCGAAGACCGCATCGCCGTCGGCCATGAACGCCCAGGCGCGCGGATCCACGCGCTCGGCCCAGTGCTGTTCAGCGGCGACATCCCGAAGATCGATCAGTCGTTCGCGGTCGCGTTGCGCAAATTCGAGAAGCTCGATCCCGTGGAGCTTGAGCGCCTGCGCGTCGGCGCTCGACGTGGCGTCGGCGAGCACGATGCCAGCGGACGCAAGGCGGCGCCTGCAGGCATCGAGGGCAGCAACGTCGCCTCGGCTGCGCCAGGCGTGCCAGAGACGCCATTCGACGGGACGTTCGACGGACATCATGGCTCGATGAGGATGGCTCGGAAATCGTTGATGTTCGTGTGCGTCGGCCCGGTGTGGACCAACGACTCCGTGAGTTCGAACAGCGAAGCGCTGTCGTTGCGCTCGAGGAATTCGCGCGGAGCGGCACCGATTGCGCGCGCCCGTGAGAGAGTGTCAGGAGCGAGCCAGGCGCCCGCCGCCCCCGCGCGGCCGTCGAGCCCATCCGTTCCGGCCGACAGCAGATGGACGTGCCTGGCGGAGCCCGACCGCTCGACCGCGAGCGCGAATGCCAGGGCGAATTCGGTGTTGCGCCCGCCACGCCCCTGGCCATGCAGCGTGACGGTGGCTTCGCCGCCTGACAGCAGCATGCAGGGCGCCGCGAAGGGCTGGCCATGGCGAACGATCGCGTCGACGATGCCCGCGTGGGCCACGGCGAGGTCACGCGCTTCGCCCTCGAGCGCGTCGCCCAGCACGTGGCACGGCAGTCCGCGAGCGCGTGCGCTTTCCGCGGCGGCCTGCAATCCGTCCCACGCACTGGCCACGACGGCGCAGGTGTTGCGCCGCAGACGCGGGTCATTCGGCCTGACCAGGTCAAAGGCTTCCGCCGAGGACAGCAGCCGCGCGATGGAAGGTCCCGGATCGATGCCATGACGACGAAGGATCTCGCGCGCCCGTTCAGGCGTCCCGGTCGACCCCAGCGTGGGACCGGAGGCGACGAGCGCGGCGTCGTCGCCGGGGATGTCGGAAATCACCAACGTGGCCACGCGCGCCGGCCAGGCGGCGGCGGCGAGCCGTCCGCCCTTGATCGCGGAGAGTTGCTGGCGCACCAGGTTCAGTTCGTGGATCGACGCTCCGCAGCCAAGCAGTGATCGCGTGAGCCGCTGTTTTTCCTCCAGCGAAATCCCGGGGGCCGGCAGCGCGCACAGCGCGGATCCGCCGCCCGATATCAAGGCGATTACGAGGTCGCTCTCGCCGAGCCCCCGGACGGCGTCGAGCAACGCGCGAGCGCCGTCCAGGCTTCTCTCGTCGGGCACCGGGTGGCTGGACTCCACGACGCGAATCCGAGCGAGCGGCAGAGACGCGCCCGCCGGGATCACCACGACCCCGCTCAGCTCGGCTGGCCAGCAGTCCTCGACGGCCTGTGCCATGGCAGCCGCCGCCTTGCCCACGCCCACCACCACCGTGCGTCCGGTCGGAGGAGGCGGAAGGTGCGCCGCCACCAGGCGCCGCGGGTTGGCGGCATCCAGCATGGCACGGTAGGCGCGGTGCAGCACGCTGAGCTGTGGCGATGGCAGATCGGTCATCGACATGGCGTCATGCGTCCAGCCCGCACGAGACCGCGAGTAGCGCGCGCATGCGGGCGCAGGCCCGTTCGGGATCCGAAAGCGCGCCGCACGCGTCTGCAAGTTCGAACACCTTTGCAAAGTGGGCGATGCCCCGCGCCGACTGAAGGCCCCCGGCCATCGAGAAGTGTCGCTGGTGACCGTTCAGCCATGCAAGGAACACGACGCCGGCCTTGTAGTGCCGTGTGGGCGCCCGGAACAGCTCTCGTGACAGCGCGACCGTCGGATCGAGTACCTCGCGATAGCCGAGAACATCGCCGCTGGCCAGCCTTGCAAGGGCCACCGACGCAACAGGCGCAATGGCATCGAAGATGCCGAGAAGTCCGTTCGAGTGACCGAACTCGTCGCCTTCGATCAACTCCGCATAGTTGAAGTCGTCCCCGGTGAACATCCGGACCCCGGACGGAAGACGTCGTCGCAATTCGATTTCCCACCGCGCCTGCAGGAGTGAGACCTTGATGCCTGCCACCTTGTCGGCGTGCGTCTCGATCAACTCCAGCACGGTCTCCAGCGCCGTACCGGTCTCGGTCGAACCCCAATAGCCCTCCAGTTGCGGATCGAACATCTTTCCGAGCCAGTGGAGGATGACGGGTCGCCGCGCATCGCGCAGGAGGCGGCCATAGAGGTCGAGATAGTCCTTCGCTCCACGCGCGCACCGCGCCAGCGCGCGGCTCGCCATGAGTACCGCCTGGCCCCCCTCCTCGTCCACGACCGCGAGTTGCTCCCGATAGGCCGCCTCGACCTGGGACAGCGTGACGTCTGCGCCCGCCGCGAGTTGATCGGTGCCGACACCGCAAGCGGCCTCGCCGCCGACGGAACGCGCGTGGCGAAGACTGCGCCGGATCAGTTCGCGCGCGACGGGCCAGTCGACCCCCATGCCCCGCTGGGCGGTGTCCATCGCTTCGGCAACGTTGAAGCCAAGCCGATAGAGGTGTTCACGGAACGCCAGCGTCGCATCCCAGTCGATGGCCGGCGCGGCGTCCCACGGGTCGCAGGTGCGCACCGGATCGACCACGACATGTGCCGCGGCGTACACGACCCGATTGAAGGCGAAGACGCGGCCCTGCGGGACCACGGGCCGAGCCCGGAGCGACAGCGTCTTGATCTGACCGTCGACCTGGGGAAGCTTGATCTGCATGAAGATTTCCTTGCTGCGCTCAGGTGAGGCGACCGAGGATGTGGTCCGCGGCCTTCTCGGCCACCATGATGGTGGGCGCATTGGTGTTGCAGGACGGCACGAACGGCATGACCGAGGCGTCGACCACGCGAAGCCCCGACACGCCGAGGACCTTGAGGTCTGGCCCGACCACACTGTCGGGATCGTTGGGTGCTCCCATGCGGCAAGTACCGACCGGATGGTGATCGGTCTTCGCATTGGCGCACGCGTAGTCGAACAACTGCGCATCGGTTGCGGACGAACTGCCTGGCAGCACCTCCGACTGCACGAAGCGTCGCAGCGCTCGCTGGCGCATGATGTCGCGTGCGAGGCGAAGGCCCTTGATCGCCATGTCGCGATCCCACGGGTCCGACCAGTAGGCGGGGTCGATCAGCGGTGCGCTCGCGGGATCCGCGTTGGCCAGCCTGACCGTTCCGCGCGAGCGCGGGCGCAGGTAGGCGCTGTTGAGCGTCACGCCCGCATTGCGCATCCTGGCCATGCCTGCCTCGATGCCCGACCCCAGGCCGAGATGGAACTGGATGTCCGGCGAGCGATCCCGATGCTCGCCGTCCGCGTGCCAGAACCCGCCGGTCTCGAAGAGGCTGGACGCGACCGGACCCTTCTTCATCAACAGGTACTGCAACCCGGCGAGGGCTGCATGATGCGGCTTGTTGTACTTGTCGTAGGTGTGATCGCCGGTGCACTCGCAGATCACGAAGAGGTCGAGGTGATCCTGGAGGTTCGCACCGACTCCCCTGGCATCGCACACCACTTCGAGGCCATGCCCCCGCAAATGCTCCGCCGGCCCGATGCCGGACTGCATGAGGAGCTTCGGCGACCCAAAGGCCCCGGAAGATACGATCACCTCGCGAATCGCAAGGGCGCGTTCGGGCGTCCGGCTCGCGCCCTGGACGAACTCCACGCCTCTGGCCCGCCCCTTTTCCATCATCACGCGCAAGGCGTGCGAATGAAGCCGGACGGTCAGGTTGGGGCGGTCGCGCACGGGATCCAGGAACGCCTTGGACGCAGACGAGCGCCGACCCTGGAACTGGGTGAGCTGGTAGTACCCCAGGCCCTCCTGCGTCGCCCCGTTGAAGTCGGGGTTGAACGGAATGCCGAGTTCCTGGCCGGCCTGGAAGAACGCCTCGCAGATCGGCAACGGACTGATCGGATTGGAGACGCCCAGTGGCCCCCCATACGCGTGGAATTCGTTGCAGAAGCGCTCGTTGTTCTCCGACCGCTTGAAGTAGGGCAGCACATCCTCGTACGACCAGCCGAGGGCACCTGCCTTGCTGGCCCACTCGTCATAGTCCGCCGCCACGCCGCGCGTGTACAACTGCGCGTTGATCGACGACCCTCCGCCGATCACCTTGGCCTGCGTGAACCGCAGAACTCGACCGTTCAGATGGCGTTGCGGCACGGTATGCCATCCCCAAGATCCGATGCCCTTGGTCATCTTGGCGAAGCCCGCCGGCCACGCGAACAAGGGGTTCGAGTCCGCGCCCCCTGCTTCGAGAAGCAGAACCTTGATCGAAGGATTTTCGCTCAGCCGATTCGCCAGGACGCAGCCCGCCGATCCGCCGCCGGTGATGATGTAGTCGTAATGTTCCATGTTCATAGCCTTGGCACCGACAACGCGCCATCCACGTGCAGCACACTGCCCGTCGCAAAGGCGAGTCGCCCCGAGGCGAGCGCACCCACCGCACGAGCCACGTCCTCGGGCAGGCCCCAACGGTTCATGGGTACCAGCCCTTCGGCGAATCTTTTCTCGTATTTCGACGCGACGCCTTCGGTCATCGATGTACGGATCACGCCTGGCCGGACATCGAAGACGCTGATTCCAAGAGGCGCGAGCCGCACGGCGAACAGCCGTGTCAGCATGGCGAGTGGTGACTTGGACATGCAGTACTCGCCGCGCTCGATCGAAGCCATCTCCACGCTGACCGAGGAGATCGTGACGATCGTCCGCGGCGCCGGCGACTGGATGGCGGCCATGCAGCGCGCGATCGCCTGGGTGAAGAAGAACGTCCCGCGCAGATTCACGCCCGTGACGAAGTCGAACGCTGCGGGGGACACGTCGAGCAGATCGCCACGCGCCGGCGACCCGACGCCGGCGTTGTTGACAAGGCAGTCGATGGCCCCGCCCCAGGCCGTGATTCCTTCGACGACGGCCGCATGCGATGCGACATCGGCCAAGTCGAAGGCGAAGCATTGCGCCCGTGCACCAAGCGCGCGCAACTTCGCGACGACTTCGGCTGCATTCCCCTCGGCGAGGTCGGACACGGCGACGTCGAACCCCTCCTGGGCCAACTGCATCGCGATCGCGGCACCGATCCCTCGGGCCGCGCCGGTCACGACGGCAACTGGTCGGCGCGCGCTCATCGCATCACCATCGATCGCAAGTGGCTCCCGACCCGAAGCGCCTGAGCCGCAATCGTGAGCGCCGGATTGACGGCGGCCGAAGACGGAAAGAACGACGCATCGACCACGTACAGATTGTCGTGGTCCCAAGCCTTGCAGATGGGGTCGAGAGCCGAGGTGGCGGGGTCGCTGCCGAAGCGCACCGTGCCGCACTGGTGCGAGACCACCTCGGTGCCGAAGCCTTTGGCAAGGACGATCGGATAACCCGTGGACCGGAGGATCTCACGGCACTTGGTGACCCAGCGGGCATGCGACTTCATGTTCGTGCGATGCCAATGCAGGTTCAACGCGCCGTCCGGTCTCAGTGTCACGCGGCTCTCGGGGTGAGGCAGGTCCTCGCTCTGGGCATACCAATCGACGCTGTGAGCAGCGAGAAACCTGCGCGCAAATCCGGGGATGCCGGCCAGCGCGCCACGCAGCATCGGCTCGCGGATCTTTCCGAGCAGTTGAAGACTGCCCAACGGAGCACCGCCGTCACGGTCACCGAAGTAGAAGTCGTGCAGGGCAAGTGTCTTCGGAAAGTGCGTGCCATTGCGCTTGAAGGGATGCACCGCCATCAGCGCCGTCGTGTTGTGGGTCATGTAGTAGCGACCCACGACGTCGCTGCTGTTCGCGAGACCACGAGGATGTCGGGGCGTGGCCGACCGCAACAATATGGCGGCCGAGTTGATGGCGCCCGCGCTCAGAACGAACCAGCGTGCGGTGATTAGCCTTCGAGTCGTCCCGTCGAGCACTTCCGCCGCCACGATGCGACGTCCGCTCTCGTCGGTCAGAAGCCGCTCGACGCGCACGCCCGCTCGAAGCTCGACGTTGGCGCTGTTGAGCGCCGGACGCACCAGCCTGATCTCGGCATCGCCCTTCGCATCGATCTTGCAAGGCATGGCGTCGCAGTTGGCGCAACGTCGGCAGCGACCGCCTTCGCCGAGGTCCACTGCGGAAGGCATCGGAAACGGCCTCAGGCCGCTGGCCTCAAGCCGCTTCTGGATCGCGGCGAGGACAGGCTCATGCGGTATGGCACCGTGCGGATATTTCTGGCTTCGCCGAGGTTCGGTGGGGTCGATCCCGGCCAGGCCGCGTACACCGAACATCTTCTCTGCCTGTCCGTACCATGGCTCGAGCAGTTCATAGTCGATCGGCCACGCTGGCGAAACGCCTTCCTCGTGCTCGACCGCCTGGAAGTCGCGCTCGCGGAACCGGAACATGGCCGAGCCGTAGAACTTGGTATGCCCACCCACGAAGTAGAACATGCCGGGAGTGAATGCCCGGTCTCCGGCATACCAGGTCTCGGTTGTCCGGTAGCGGTGGTCGACGAAGACGGCCTCGACATCCCAGTTCTGCGGTTCCCTTGGCAGGTAGGGGCCGCGCTCCAGTATCAGGACACGCGCGGTAGAACCGGCCAACTGACGCGCAACCGCGCCACCGCCCACGCCAGAGCCGATGATGACGACGTCGTGCTCATCCGCGGTCATGTCCATCGCAGCGCCTTCATGAGTTCCATGCGATCGTCAGCCCCGCATCATGCGATGAGATTTTCCGAGCCGGCGTCGAAGCACACCAGCTTCGTCAAATCGACCAGGAAGCGCGCACGCTGTCCCGGCTGAAGGGCAACGTCAGGTTCGAGCCGGACAGTGAACTCGCTGCCGGCGAGATCCAGCACTGCGAGCGTGTCCGCACCGGTGGGTTCGATCACGTCGACCCGCGCTTCGAAGAAGCGCTGGCTCGGTCCTGCCACCATGTCCTGGGCGGCCAGCGACACGGCCTCTGCACGAATCCCGGAAATCACCTCGCGACCAACATGGCGTTCGAGCGCCAGCGTCGCAAGCTCGGACGGCACGTCCAGATGGAACGCGCCGTCCCCGCTTCCGAACGCCAGGGCGAGGACACCGTCGCGGTGCACGAGCCGCGCCTTGACCAGGTTCATTCGAGGCGAACCCATGAAGCCGGCGACGAACGTGTTGGCCGGCCGGTTGTACACCTCGTAAGGCGTTCCCAGCTGCTGCAGGATGCCGCCCTTCATGACCGCAATTCGCGTCGCCAGTGTCATGGCCTCGATCTGGTCATGGGTCACGTAGACGATCGTCGCCTTCAGGCGCTGGTGCAGCTTCTTGATCTCGGTTCGCATGTCCACGCGCAGCTGGGCGTCGAGGTTGGACAATGGCTCGTCGAAGAGGTAGACCTTGGGTTCGCGCGCCAGCGCGCGCCCGATCGCCACGCGCTGTCGTTGGCCGCCGGAGAGCTGACGCGGCTTGCGCTCCAGCAGATGCTCGATCTGGAGCATCCTGGAGACCGCCAGGACACGAGCCTCCCGCTCGTTCCGGGGCACCTTGCGCATCTGGAGCGGGAACTCGATATTGCGAGCAACTGTCATGTTGGGGTAGAGCGCGTACGACTGGAAAACCATCGAGATGTTTCGCTCCGCCGGTTCCACCCGGGTGATGTCGCGCCCCTCGAGAATGAGCGTGCCCCCGCTGGGCTCCTCCAGTCCCGCGATGATGTTCATCAGGGTGCTCTTGCCGCAACCCGAGGGACCCACGAGGACGAGGAATTCACCGTCCTGGAGGCTGATGGAAATGTCATGAAGGATCTTGACCGGCCCGAAACTCTTCTGGACGTTCGCGATGTTGAGAGATGCCATGAGAGGTCTCCTTTGAGGGGGCGCTCAGCCCTTGACCGAGCCAGCCATGAGGCCACGCACGAAATACTTGCCGGACACCAGGTAGACGACGAGGGTGGGGATCGCGGCGATGAAGGCCCCGGCGAAATGGACGTTGTATTCCTTGACGCCGGTGCTGCTGTTGACGAGGTTGTTCAAAGCGACGGTCAGCGGGTAGGAACTGAAGTCGCTGAACGACGCACCGAACAGGAATTCGTTCCAGATGTTGGTGAATTGCCAGATCACGGTGACCACGATGATCGGCGCGCTGTTCGGCAGAAGGATGCGCCACAGGACGCCGAAGAACTTGGCACCGTCCATCCGGGCAGACCGCACCAGCTCGCCCGGGAAGGCCGCGTAGTAGTTGCGGAAGAACAGTGTCGTGAACCCGATCCCGTACACCACGTGGACCAGAACGAGACCCTTGATGGTCCCCGCCAGGCCGAGGATGCCGAGGGTGCGTGCCATCGGGATCAGGACGATCTGGTAGGGGATGAACACGGAGAACAGCATCGCCGCGAACAGGACGTGGGACCCGCGGAACCTGAACTGCGTGAGGATATAGCCGTTGAGCGATCCGATCAGCGTGGACAGCAGCACGGCAGGAACGACGATCAGGAACGAGTTGAGGAAGTATGGGCGCAGGCCAGTAGGCTGGACACCGATCTGTGCCGTGCTCCATGCACTCAGCCACGGCTCGACGGTCCATGCGTGAGGAAGCGCCATCAGGTTGCCGTTCCGGATCTCCTCGAGCGGCTTCAGCGAGTTGGCGGCCATCACGTAGAGCGGGAGCGCGAACACGATCGCAAGCGCGATGAGCAGCGCGTACAGGCAGATGCGCTTGACCGGTATCTGGACGGGAGAGACGGACTGCTGATCGGCAGCCATCGTGATGTGGGCTTGGATCTCAGACATGCTTGGCCTTGCGCATCTCGCTCAGAAGGTACGGCACCACGACGAGAGCGACGGCACCGAGCATCAGAACCGAGCTTGCCGCACCGACGTTCATCTCGTTGCGAGTGAAGGAGTACTGGTACATGAAGACCGAAGGCAACCAGGTGGATCGACCGGGCCCGCCGTTGGTCAGCGCAATGACAAGGTCATAGGACTTGATTGCGGTGTGCGCGAGGATGACGAACGCGGACACGAACACCGCGCCCAGTTGCGGAATGATGATCTTGAGGTAGATCTGCCAGGGCCGCGCACCGTCGACCCGAGCCGCGTTGACCTGCTCCGAGTCGATGCCTCGGAGACCCGCCAGGAACATTGCCATGACGAATCCGCTCGTCTGCCATACCGCGGCGATAACGACGCAGTAGATGGCCATGTCGCTGTCCTTGATCCACGAGAACGAGAAGCTCTCCCAGCCCAGCAGGTGAAGTGAGCGCTCCAGGCCAACGCCCGGATCAAGCAGCCATTTCCAAGCCGTTCCCGTCACGATGAACGATACCGCCATCGGATACAGGAGCACCGATCTGAACAGGGTCTCGGCGCGGATGCGTTGATCCATCAGGATGGCAAGTCCCAGACCCAGCGCCATTGCAATGATGATGTACAGCCCCGCGAATGTCCCGAGATTCCTGACGGACACCCACCAGTTGTCCAGGTTGACGAGTCGGTGATAGGCCTCGGTGCCTGCCAGCTCCGACGTGGGAAGCATCGTCGATGTCGTGAACGACAGATAGACGGTCAGCATGATGTAGCCGTAGACGCAGATCATGATGACGACGACGCTCGGGCTGAAGAGAAGTTTGGGCAGAAGACCTGCTTTCATGGCTCGCTCCGCACCGCGGCCGGCCAACCGGCCGCGGTGAATGGACTCACTTTCCTTGATCGATTCAGCTCTTCGCTGCCGAGGCGAGTGCCGCAACTGCGGCCTTGTCGTCGATCTGGCCGTTGAAGTGGCGAGTGATCACGTCGTAGAACGCGTTCTTGATCGACGCCGGAACCGCATGGCCGTGCGCGATCGACCCGACGAGCGTGTTCTTGGCATTGGCCTCGGCGACATCGCGGATCGCTTTCTTGCCACAGTCGTCGAATGCAGCGTCCGAGACGTCCGATCGGACGGGAGCCGACCCCTTCACGACGTTGAACGCGGACTGGAAGCCGGGATCGAGGATGTCGGCCGCCAGCTTCTTCTGAGCTTCCGTCTTGGCCGGGTCCGCCAGCTTGAACATGACGAACTGATCGGTGTTGAACGAGACGTCGCCCTGCGTTCCGGGGAACCGCCAGCAGAGGAAGTCCTTGCCCGGGACCTTTCCTGCCTTGATGAATTCGCCCTTGGCCCAGTCGCCCATGATCTGGAAACCGGCCTTGCCGCCGATGACCATGCCCGATGCAACGTTCCAGTCGCGTCCGCTGAAATCCTTGTCGACCAGCTTACGGATCTGCGACATGCGCTGGAAGACCTTGAGCGTCGTCGGCGACTTCAAGGCCGTCTGATCCAGCTCGATGAACGCCTTTCGGTAGTAGTCGACGCCGCCGGTCGACAGGACGACGCCGTCGAAGATCGTCGCCTCCTGCCACGGTTGGCCGCCATGCGCGATCGCGATGAAGCCCGCCTTCTGCACCTTCTGCGCGTCGGCGATGAATTCGTCGAAGTTCTTGGGTTCCTTCGTGATACCGGCCTTGGCCAGCACCTCCTTGTTCGCCCAGACCCAGTTGGTTGAATGGATGTTGACCGGCGCAGCGATCCACTTGCCGTTGTACTTCGAGAATTTCTGGATCGCGGCGGGTACGGTCTTGTCCCAGTTGTTCTTGGCCGCCACGTCGTTGAGATCGGCCACCACGCCCTGCTTGGCCCAGTCGAGGATGTCGAAGCCCAGCATCTGCACGGCAGTGGGCGGGTTGCCGGAAGTCACGCGCGAGCGAAGCGCCGTCATCGCGGCTTCGCCGCCGCCACCGGCGACAGGCATGTCGTTCCATGTGACGCCCTGGCTCTCGAGCGTCTTCTTCAGTACCGAGAGCGCCGACGCTTCGCCGCCGGACGTCCACCAGTGCAGAACCTCCACGCTCTGCTGGGCGAACGCCGGGGCGGCGAAGGCGGTGGCAAGCACCGCGCCGATAAGAGTCCTCTTCATGTCTTGTCTCCGTATTGGTTCTGGTTTTGGACTGGGATCAGCGGGGCACAAACCAGTTGGTGCGTCCGCCAAGGTGCAACTGCAATGTCTTCGTCTCGGTGTAGTCCTCAGTGGCGAGGCGGCCCAGCTCGCGCCCGATGCCGCTCTCGCGGTAGCCGCCGAACGGCAGCTCCGCGTGGCCTTCGAGGAAGGTGTTGACCCACACGGTGCCTGCACGGATGCCGCGAGCCGCCGCCAGGCACGTCGTGAAGTTCTCGCTCCAGACGGCTGCTGACAGGCCGTAGAGCGTGGAATTGGCCAGCGCAATGGCATCGTCGACGCCGTCGAATTCCAGGATGGCCAATACCGGGCCGAAGACCTCCTCGCGGGCGATCGCCATGTCCGCAGTGACGCCCGTCACGACAGTGGGCTCGACGTAGCTGCCACGGCGCTCCATCTTCGATCCGCCCAGAGCGATCGTCGCCCCTGCGCTGCGAGCCTGTTCGATGTGCTCGAGGATCGTGCTCAGTTGCTTCTCAGTGGTGATCGCACCCACCTGCACGCCGGGTTCGAGCGGGTCACCGACGATCACGCGCTTCGAACGCTCGATGACGGCGTCGGCGAAGCGCTTCGCCAACGATTTCTCCACGAGGATGCGGCTGCCGCTGTTGCAGCACTGCCCCGCATTGAAGTAGATGCCGTACACGGCCGCGTCGACGGCGGCGTCGAAATCCGCATCGGCAAAGACGATTTGCGGGTTCTTTCCGCCGAGCTCCATCGACACCTTCTTCAAGGTGGCCGCAGAGTTGGCGACCGCACGCTTGCCGACACCGGTCGACCCGGTGAACGAGAGCATGTCCACGTCGACATGGTTGACCAGGACTTCCCCGACCTCCGACCCAGGGCCGACCACGATGTTGACCGCGCCGGCAGGCAGGCCGGCTGCAACGAGGATCTCGCCAAGCATGACGGTGGTCGCGGAGGTGAATTCAGACGGCTTGACCACTGCGGTGCAACCGGCCGCGAGCGCGAACGGCAATTTCTGGCTGACGATCAGGAACGGGAAATTCCAGGGCGTGATGATGCTCACCACGCCGATCGGCTCGCGCAGGACCACACCCAGCGTCTGCTCGCCAAGATTGTTGTAGCTGTCGCCGTGCAGGTTGCGCGCAAGCGTGGCGGCGTAGTGCCAGAGATCGGCAGCGCCTTCGACCTCGGCCAGCGACTGGGACATCGGCTTGCCGTTCTCGAGCGTTTCCATGAGTGCAATCTCATGCTTGCGCTCGAGGATGAGATCCGCTGCACGGCGAAGCACCTGGGCACGCTCGGCGCCCTTCATGCGGGGCCAAGGCCCTTTGTCGAACGCCGTCCGGGCCGCAGCCACCGCTTCTTCGGCGTCCTGCCTGCCGCCGCGGGCGTGGATCGAGACGACCTGGTCGTGCGCCGGCGAACGCCGCTCCAGCGTCACCCCCCCGAGCGCGTCGCGCCATTGACCGTTGATGAGGATACGACCGCGGAATGGCGGCCGGTCGAGCGACGCAGGGGAATGGACAGGAGTGGTCATGCTTGTTTCCTTGGATGGATGGCGTTCATTCGCCCTTGTAGACCGCAGGCCGCTTCTCGACGAAGCTGGCGATCCCTTCGGCGGCATCGCCCGTCGTGGCGGCGAGCGCCCCGGCCAGGCCCTCGAGGGCGGCATCGGCACCTTCGCGGGAGGCCGCATTGACGAGTTGCTTGGTCAATTGAAGAGCGATCGGCGCCTTGTTGGCCATCGAGTTCGCGAGAGCCAGCACGCGTTCGCGAAGTTTTTCGCTCTCGACGACTTCATGCAGAAGACCGGTGGCTCGGGCATCCCCGGCGCTCCATCGCTCGCCACTTAGCGCAAGGTATTTCGCATGGCTGGCACCGATCAGACGCACCAGTCGCTGGGAGCCCGACCAGCCGGGACACGTCGAGATGGAGGCCTCAGGCAAGGCGAACTGGGCATGGTTCGAGGCGATGCGGATGTCAGCCGTGATGGCCAGCTCCAGGCCGCCCCCGAAGGCGTGGCCATTGATCGCCGCGATCACGGGCTGTCGCAGCCGCGCCCATTGGTCGAAGACCTGGTGTCCGCGCTTCGTCCAGCTGCGCCACATGTCGAGCGCCCCCAGGGACGCCCAGCGGGTGATGTCGGCTCCGACGCAGAATGCCTTTTCGCCACTGCCAGTGAGCACCACCACCCTGGTGTGCATGTCCCCATCGAACTCGCGCGCCAGCCTCTCCAGCTCATCGAGCATCGCGGACGTCAGTGCGTTGAGCTTGCCGGGGCGATCGAGCATCACGATCGCAACAGCACCCTCGCGCTCCACGCGCAGGCACGATTCAGACATGCGACGCCTCCCGTTCAGGGAGTTGCAGCCCCATAGCCGCTGGGGAGAACAGCCGAGCGTCCATCAGCTTCAGCTGGGAGTCGACGATCAGCGGGAATTCGGACTGCGCCAGGACATCGCGCTCGAGATCGATGCCCGGAGCGATCTCCTTCACGACCAGACCCTCGGCCTCGAGATCGATGACGCAGCGTTCGGTGACATAGCGGACGTTCTGTCCTCGCTCGCGGCCGATGATCCCGCTGAACGTGACATGTTCGTTCGCGTTGACGAACTTGCGGGTCTTGCCTTCCTGCAGGATCGTGAGTAGGCCATCGCCGACTTGCAGCTTGGCACCCGCGGTGAAGAAGCCGGAAAAGACGATCCGGCGGGCGTGCGCGGTGATATCCACGAAGCCCCCGCAGCCCGCAGTGAGGTAGGGCTTGGCACCCAGCTTCGAGACGTTGACGCTGCCGTTGCGGTCCACCTGCAGGAACGATAGCAGCGTGGTGTCGAAGCCTCCCCCCTGGAAATAGGTGAACTGGTTGGGAGACGCCACGATGGCATCGGCGTTGGCCGCGCAACCGAATGCGAATCCGAGCAGCGGCATGCCGCCCACCGCGCCCTGTTCGATGGCCCAGGTGACTTCGCCGTGCAGTCCCTCCTCGAGAAGAATGCGTGGGACGTTGGCGGAGATGCCGAAGCCGAGGTTCACGTCGAACGATCGGCGCAGCTCCATCGCGGCTCGGCGCGCGATCACTTTCTCCGCGCCCCAGTCCTGGTACGCGAATGCGGCCAGCGGCTGGACGATCTCGCCGCTGATGGCGGGGTCGTACATCGTCTGCGTGGTCTGGCGCTGGTCCGGGTCCACCACCACGTGGTCGACGAGGTTGCAGGGGACTCGCACTTCGTGAGGCCGCAACGTGCCGGCACGGACGACACGCTTGACCTGGGCGATGACGATGCCGCCGTTGTTTCGGGCCGCGAGCGCCTGGTCGAGGCCGCCCAGCAGGGCGCCTTCGTGCTCGTAGGTCAGGTTGCCGCGCTCGTCGGCGGTGGTGGCGCGAATGATCGCGACGTTCGGTGCGATCGCCGGAAAGTACAGCCAATCCTCGCCATCGAAGGAAACGCGGCGCACGATGGGATTCGCTGCGGCACGCTCGTTCATCGCGCAGCCCTGCTGCTCGGGGTCGACGAAAGTGCCCATGCCCACCTTCGTGAGGACGCCAGGTCGCCGAGCGGCGGCGTCACGGTGGAGGTCGAACATGATGCCGCTCGGAATGTTGTAAGCCTCGAGCTGGTTGTCGACGACCATGCGCCAGATGGCGGGCATGGGCAGCGACGAGGGACCACTCGGATAGGAGCCCGCGAGCACACGCCGCAGGAGACCGGGCTTGGCAATGTGGTCGATGCCCTTGATGCCGTACATGTCGCCGGCGGCGATCGGATTCAATGCCGTCAGGTCGCGCGGAGCGCCAAGCGCGTCGAATCGCTCGCCGATGGCCTGCAACACCTTGTCCGGGCAGCCGAGCCCGCTGGAGGAGCTGATCGAGACAATCGCTCCGTTGGGAATGAGCGCCGCGGCTTGCTCGGGTGTGATGACCTTGTCCATGGCGTGCTCAGACCGGATTCGCAATGTTCACGGCCATGCCGGAGCGGCAGGCCAAAGCGATGGCGAGCGCCGCGTTCAACGACAGGATGCCGTCCTCGGCGGTAGCGGACGGCGACCCTTCGCCTCGCATCGCGGCGCAGAAGGCTGCCACACCCCGGACGTACAGGTCTTCATGCGTGACCGGAACGACCCGCTCGCCGTTCGCGTCTCGCAGAAGGACGGTGCCTTGCGCGCGCTGCGTCATGACGTCGTGACCGATGAGGGATCCCGCATCGCCATGGATCTCCAGGCCGGTGCCTGCATGCTTGACGGTGAAGGCGTCATGCAGCTGGGCGACGACGCCGTTGTCGAAATGCACGATCGCCATGACACCGTCGGCCAGGCCCTCGGTGGCCATGGACGCGCTCTGCGCCATGCCGACGGCCTGGAGCGGCTCCGCTCCGAGTACGAACCGGAGTGTGTCGATGTCGTGCACCGTGATGTCGAGGATCACTCCGCCGCCCGCCTGCGGCCGATCGAGCCGCCAACCCTGCAGGTGCGGAGGCAGGTAGACCGCGTGGAACACCCGGGCAAACAGCGGTGTGCCGATCGCACCCGAGCTCACCAGCTCGCGCATCTTGCGGTGCGTGGCGGCGTTGCGCAGGTGATGGTTCGTCGCCATGACGACGCCGGCGCTCCGGCACGCGGCCGCCATCGCCATCGCGTCCTCGACCGCCAGGGCGAGCGGCTTTTCGCAGAGCACGTGCTTGCCGGCGCGCGCGGCGGCCAGCACCTGGTCGCGATGAAGCTCGTTGGTCGTACTGATGTAGACGGCGTCCACCGCGGGATCGGCCAGCAGGTCTTCGATGCTGCTGCAGGAGGCAGGAATATCATGGCGGCGTGCGAATTCGAGTCCGCGTTCCGCGCTCGAGCTCGCGATCTTCACCACCCGATGGCCTGCCTGCGCACGGATCGCAGCCACCATGTGTTCGCCAGCAATGGTGCTGGCGCCAATGAGGCCCCATCCTGTAGTTTCTCTTGCCATCGTGTCTCCTGCTTGCATTACACTTTTGGAACGGTTGAAAGCATTATTGGATCGTTCCAAATCTCAGTCAAGCACGCACTTGCGATCTAGGGAAAACACCCATGCCCAAAGGCTCATCGTCGCCGCGCCAAGTCACCATCCATGACGTCGCCCAGGAGGCCGGCCTCTCCAAGTCCACCGTCTCGCTCGTCCTTCAGGGCAGCAACCTGATCAAGCCCGAGACGGCCGTCCGCGTCCGCGAAGTGGCGCAACGCCTGGGCTACGTCTACAACCGGCAGGCGGCCGAACTTCGCAGCGGTACGTCCAATCGGATCGGCGTGGTCATCAACGACCTGATGAACCCGTTTTTTGCCGAAGTGCTCGTCGGCATCGAACGCCGCCTCGTCGACGCTGGTTACGTGGTCTTCATGGCGCACACCAACGAAAGCCTGGAACGCCAGCAGGCGGTGCTCACGGCGATGCGCGAGCAGGGCGCGGCAGGCATCGCCATCTGCCCCGCACTGGGCAGCGACAAGTCGGTCGTGGACGTCGTGCAGTCGTGGGGAATCCCGCTGGTCGTGATGATCCGCTCGCTCGACCACGGACAACACGACTTCTGTGGCTCCGACAACGCCCTGGGCATCCGGCTCGCGACACAGCATCTGCTTGACAAGGGCCATCGCCGCATCGGCTTCGTAGGGGGAGAAACGGGCGTGGTCATGGAGAGCCGGCTCGAGGGCTACCGCAGCGCGCTCGCCGCTGCCGGGATTCCCGTCGACGAATCCCTGATCTTTCGCGCCCGACCCAATCGCGAGGGCGGCCACGGGGCGATGACGACGCTGCTGGAGACGACGCGCGGCGTCACGGCAGCCGTCAGCTACAACGACCTGACGGCGTTCGGCGCCCTGTCCGCGCTCGGCGAGCACGGCATCCGCGTCGGGAAGGACTTCGCCTTGATGGGCTTCGACAACGTCCTGGCGACCGCGCACGCGAATCCGCCCCTCAGCACGGTCGACGTCCGTCCGAGCGGCCTCGGAGAACACGCTGCGGACTTGCTCCTGCAGCGCATTCGCGAGCCGGACAGGCCGCCCCAGTGCTACCTCGGCAAGCCTGAACTCGTGCTGCGCCAGTCGACTTGAGGCGGCGAACGCGCCGCGCCGAAGCGCAGGCGCGAAACGGCGGCCAGGAAGGCCGCCAATTCTTCGAGGACTCCGCATTCATCCCAATTCGCGTGGCGGGACGCGGCTTCGCGCCGCGCTGCGGATCGCGCCAGGGATGCTGAGACGCTATGGCGACCGTCAATCGGAGTTGCCATGCACTCGCCCACGCTCTCTTCAGGGTACCGCGAAGAGCTTCGTATCGGCTACATCAGCCGGAACTCGTCGGTGGCCCACGACGGAATGCACCGGCTGAGATCCGTTGCCCTGCTCGATGGCGCGCCAGCGGAGGCGCCGCAGGGATCTCGGCGGCTTCGTTGCGAAGACGACGACGCCATTGCACGCCATGGCACCCGCAGGCCCGAAGTGGTCGTGCTCCGTCGCGCTGCGGACATCCAGCGCTTGCTGCACGGCCCCGGGCTTGATCGCATCGGCAAGCTCATGGCCGTGCGGTGCGGACTCGACGATGTGGATGTGCGGCGCATCGTGGATTCGGGCGTGCCGATCGACGCCATGGATCTGACCTGGAACAGGCTGGGCCCGGAGGCCGCCCGGCAACTCGCCACCAGTGTCGAGACGACGCGGCTCGAACTGGGCTGGAACGGCATCGGCGAGGCCGGCGCGCGCGCGCTCGCCGACCACCGCACGCTCATGCTGCTGCACGCGGCCTGGAATCTGCTCGGTGATGAAGGCGCGCGCTCCCTGGCGGCCGCCCCATCGTTGCAGTCGCTATGGCTGGACGGTAACGGCATCGGCGCGCGCGGCGCAAGCCATCTGGCCTGCAGCACGTCCCTGCGCCAACTGCACCTGGGTTGGAACGAGGTTGGCAACGACGGCGCCCGATTCCTCGCCGCCAGCGCACGACTGCGCATCCTGGATTTGAGCGACAACAGCGTCGGCAACGCTGGCGCCAGGCATCTCGCTGCGAACGTATCGATTACCGCGCTCGACCTGGCGGGCAATCACGTCGGCGATGACGGTGCACGTCACTTCGCCGCCAATCGCGCGATCCGCTGGCTGGATCTGAGCTCCAACGCCCTGGGCAACGAGGGCGCACGGTATCTCGCCGACGCTGCCGCACTCGCGACGTTGCTGGCGAGCGCCAACCGGATCGGCGATGCAGGAGCGCGGTCGCTGTCGAACAACGATTCCCTCACGGTGCTGGATCTCGCAAGCAACGAGATCACCGGCGACGGGGCACGCCACCTGACGCGCAGCCGCGTGCTGCGCTGGCTCGACGTGAGCGACAACGACATCGGCGACAACGGCGCAGCGCACCTCGCCGCCAGCCGCTCGATCACCACGCTCGACCTGAGCGGCAACCGTATCGGGCCGAGGGGAGCGAGCGCCCTGGCTACCAGCACGGCCATCACGGCGCTGGACCTGAGCCGCAACCGCATCCAAGACGAGGGCGCGCAGGCGTTGGCGAGAAACGCATTCGTCGAGTCACTCGCGCTCAACGACGGCGGCATCGGTCTCGAAGGCGTCAGGGCGCTGGCGGCGAGCACCTCGATCCGCTCGCTCGATCTGGGAAACAACGAGGTCGGCGACGCCGGTGCCTGCGCACTCGCGGGCAGCCCGAGCATCGTTCGCCTGAAGCTGTGCGACAGCGGAATCGGCGACGCCGGGGCGCGCAGCCTCGCGACCCTTCCCGGCCTGGTGTCCCTGGACCTGCGCGGCAATCGCATCGGGCCCGCCGGGCGGCTCGCGCTCGCCGCCGTGCGCCACCGCTTTGCGAACCTGCTGCTCTGACGACGCGCCCGTGGCCCGCGCCACGTACGGCTGAGCTGCTTTGCGCTGCCGCGACCGCCCTGGCAGCGTCACCACCGCACACGTCATTCCGATGTCATCGCTGATGCGGATCATCTCCGCTTTTTGCAGGACATCGACATGTTGTGGCGAAGAACGGGGAGCCACTCCTCACGGACTTGCGGTCGACCTGAGCTCGAACAGGACGCAGCGCCCAGCGCCGCCCGCACGTCCGTCGACAGCGGGGCAGCAGCCCCGGCCGTCAGCGTCAGGTTTCTGCAGCCCGAGGATCTGCCGGCACTTATGGCCCTGGAGAGGACTGTCTGGGAGCCGCACCAAGCCGCCAATGCCGAAACCCTCTCGGCGCGCATCTCGACTCATCCGGGGCTCTCGATCGGCGCCTTCTGCGCGAGCAGCGGCCGTGCCCTGGCCTCTCTCTTTGCGAGACCGGTACATGTGTCGACGTTGCGATCCGCCTCGACATGGCACGAATGCGTGACCGCGCCGCAGGTCGAGTCACGGACCCGTGCGCGCGCGCTCTTCGGCATCAGCCTGAGCAGCGTGGAACCCCGTGCCGGCCAGGCCATCTTCGACTTCTTCTGGCCGCACGCGCTCAAGAGCGGCTGGCGCGAGATGTACCTCGGATCACCGGTGCCGGGACTGCGCTCGTGGCTTGCACGACATCCTGGGCGCACGGTCGATGAGTATGTGCATGCCCGCTCCAACGGCATGCCGCGCGATCCCCAGTTGCGCTACTACCATCGAAAGGGATTCCGCCAAGTTGTTGCCATCCGGGAAGGCTATTTCCCGCATGCCGACTCCCTCGATCATGGCGTGATAGTCGGCGGGCGCATCCCGCTGTCCGCCCTGTCCGCGCTGTGGCGCCTGGTGCCCTTGTCCTGGCTTTGTGGGATGCGCAAGTGGCTATTCATACTGCGCTGAATCGGCGGCATGCGCATGCCGCCTCCGGGTCAATCGCAGGCTTGGCACCGCCGCCCTGCGGTGTTTCCGATGACCTGCGCGCACGGCCGATGACACCGCTCTTGCTACGAGCCGCGGCAGCAGACTGGCCAGCGGTGCGGTCCTGGACGCTCGAACGTCTGGCGGCGCTCGCGCCCGAGCGCCCAGTGAAGCTTGTGGTCGGCAACCGCGAGCAGGGTCGCACCCGGTTCGAGCCCTCCACGCTGCGCACCTGGCTGACTGATCTTGCCCGGGAGCGCTGCGCCGGCGAAGCGACCCGCCACCTGAAGGAGTTCGACCTCCTAGCCAGCATTCCCGCGCTTCGCGCGGACCTGCGTGCCAGCACGCTGTTTCCACGTCGAAGCATCGTCGCCACCAGCGCGTGGATCGGAGGCGCCGATGCGCGCACCGGCCTGCACTGCGATCACCTCGACAACGTCGCCGTGCTGATCGCGGGTCGCAAACGTTTCCTCCTCGCGCCGCCAGACGTCGTCCGTCGGCCAGAGGACATTTCAGACAAATACGATCGTTGGGCGATGCTGGCCGCAGTCACCTTCGAGGACCTCGCCGAAAGACCGTGCGCTCGACCGAGGCTGCAGGTGGTCGAGCTCGCTGCGGGCGACGCCATCTACATTCCGGCTGGATGGTGGCATGAGGTCGAGAACCTGGACGCGAGCATCCTCATGAGCGGGTTCTTCGGTTCTCCGGGACGAGTCATCGGCCAGTGGTCTCGCACAGGCGCGCTGCATGCCGCCCACGTAGCCGGTCTCTGGCGGCGCGGCCATTGCGCATGCCACATGGATCCTCGCGGAGTTGCCTGACTCAGGACGCGGAAGCGCCGGGGCTGCGCCACTTCGCAAGACGATCATGCTGGCGGTTCAGCGCGATCGCCAGGTCGATGCCGGCAACGACGCGGCCGTAGGTCTCCGCCTGGATCCCCGGAACGCCATCCCCGGCAACGGCGCGTTCGAGCCGATGCCGCGCAGCTGCGAGGCGCTGGAGGTCGATCTGGTCGTCCGTACCTGCGCTGAGAAGGGTGTGCAAGTCCCACAATGCGGCAACGGCGGCGTCTCCCAGCGGCACACCGCCCAGCAGAACACGCGTCTCGGCGAGCACCTGCGTGCCCGCCCGATCCGCGCAACGCAGCAGATCGGCCTGCTTCCTGTCGCGAACCCGGTCCAGTTCACTGGCCAGTGCGTGGGCATCACTGCCGGTGTAGTCCTTGGACGAATTCCACTCGTAGTCGTTCATCGTGCTCTGGCCGAACTGCTGCAGCAGGTAGGCGCCTGAACGCAGCGATTCGCCTGCGGAGGGCGTGATGGCACCGCCGCGCATCACGCTGCCGAGTAGGGGCCCGACGGCCTGCGACACGACGCTCGCCGTGGCGTTGGCGAGCGAGGTGCGCACGAGATCGAGTGTCTGCGCCCCCCGATCGGCCGCAGACGGCCTGAAGGACACGGCCGCCAGCGAGGCCGCTTCGCGACCGACGTCGGCGAGGAAGCCGGGAAGGTGGCGGACATCCCGCCACCCCGGGGTCGGCATGCCGGCGTCCGGCACCTTGACCGCGAAGAGGTTCATTGTCTGCCGCCCGCCGACAAGGTCATCGACTTCCGCCTGCGCGAGCCCGGGCAGCGTCTTGGCAAGGGTCAGGGTGAACTTGCTCACGGCACCGGCGCTGGATGACGCGAGAACGGAGGCCAGGAACACCGGGCCGGGGCTGATCAGCGCCGACTCGGACGACACGGCTCGTCGGACGACATTGAAGGCGCCGGACATTCCGGGCTGGAACCAGCGCAGCAGTCCTTGGCCGTCGAGCCGCTTCTGCCAGGTCGAGAGGGCGCTGCGACGCCGCAGTGCCTCGTTGCGCAGCTCCGTCATTGTCGGCTGGTCTCTCTCTGCGCCCCTGGCCGGCCTGCGCTCCGAAGGGCGCCAATAGACCTTGGCCAGATCGGGCCCCACCAACCTCAACTGCACAGGGGACGGGTCAGGCACTAGCACCTTGGGGTCGACCGCCTTCAACTCGGGAAAGTTCGCCAGCGCCGCCCGCCGCGCCAGGGCCTGAAGCAGCCACGACTCGGTGACATATGCGCAAACGCCTGAGATCGCACCGGCCACGGTGGCCGTGTCCATCTGGTACGCCAGTTCTCCGACCGATCGTCCGTCCGGCTCGGTATGCGGGCCCAGGCGGGCCACCAGCGCGTTGCGCGCCGGCGAGCGGGCGCTGGACGAGACGAACTGGCGCGCTGCTTCATACATCGCCGGCAGCACCGCCTGTTGCACGGGCGCCTTCATCCCGACAGCCACGTGATATAGGCCATCTCCACCAAAAGCGGCTTGACGCGCAGCGAGGACGCGCGACATCGATTGGATGTACTCGCTTTCCATCTCGCGTTGCCGTCCCAGTTCGATGTCCTTCCGCGCGCCCGGCTCCCAGCCTTCCGCGTCGAAAGGCCGCTTGCGCAGTTCAGCCGCGATGATCTCGATCGGCGCCGGCTCCGGGATGTCGATGACAGTGGCCTGCGGCGTCGTGTGGCTGCCGGCGAGTGGGGCGCCGCCGCCTTGCTCGGCGGACACCACCTGCGGGAGTTCGCCAAGTGCCGTACGCATTTCCCTCGACGTGGCGGTCGAGGCGGCCTCCGACGTCGGCGTCGCACCGCCTGCGGCGGCATCCACTTCCTGGCAAGCGGCCAGTCCCTCGACAGAAGAGGCAGCGGACGCCTCGACTCCAGGAATGGCACGCGGCGCAAGACGGCCTTCCTCGAAGGCTCCCCGCTGAGGGCGGCGGTGCAGAACCGTATCACCACCGACTTGCTGTGGACGCTGCCATGTCGAGCCTTCGGGGACAAGGCGGATCGGCGCGGTCGCGGGGTGATCCACATGCACGCGGGGTTCCGTGCCATGTGCACTGCGCGGCGGCGTCGTCGACTTCACGTACCGGTCTCCTGTCCCTGGGAAGGGATGGGTTGCAGCAACCTTCGCACGACCGCGAGACCCACGCCGTTGGCAAGATCGAGCTCCAGCGCAGCCTTGGCGGCATCGTCGATCCACGACATGGTGGCCAACTGGAGAAGGCCTTCGTCGGAGGACCCGAGGTACCACCCGAGCGAGTTCAGCAGCTCGCCCTGAACGGTCAGCAGGACGTCGACGCCGGGCCCGAAGAACTCCACTGGAGACATCGGCAGCAAGGTCAGCACCTTCACTGCCGGACGCTCTGGATGGAGTGCCACGCGGCACCCGAGCCCCGAGGGACCCACGACATGACGAGGTGCCATGAGCGCCATTCCATCGGACGGAGCCAATCCGAGATGGGCCGCCAGGTTGGCCATGAATCCCGCCTGAGCCGCGTTGAGACCCCCCTGTGCCGGCGATGAGCTGGCCGGGAACGCCATGTCAGCCGTCGATCCCATCAACTTCCCCTCCGAAGTGCGTGCATGCAGACATCTGCGGCCGTGCGCCGAGGCCGCACGCGTTCCTGTTGCCTGTCCCGCAGATTGTCCGCACCTCGCAACGCATTGCCGCGAGGCAACCGAAGGGGGCGCCCGACGAACGAAGGCCGGGCGGGCGGAAGCCGCCCGACAGCGGCCTGCCTTCAGCCCGGCGCGCGGGACGCGGCCGCCGGCCCGGTTTTGAAGCGCGCGACGAGTCGGGTGAGCTGGTCAGCCTGCCCGCGCAAGCTCGCCGCCGCTGCGGCGCTCTCCTCGACCAACGCGGCGTTCTGCTGGGTCGACTGATCCAGCACGGTGACGGCCACCGCGATCTGCTCGATGCCAGCGCTTTGTTCGGAGCCTGCCGCCCGTATCTCGCACATGAGGTCGTTGACACGCTTCACCTGCGTGACCACTTCGGAGATCGTCTGTCCCGCCTGAGCCACGAGCGCCGTTCCGGACGCCACCTTCTGTCCACTGGTCGCGATGAGCTCCTTGATCTCGCGCGCAGCCGACGCGCTGCGTTGTGCCAGGGCCCTCACCTCTGCCGCGACCACCGCGAAGCCGCGACCCTGCTCTCCCGCCCGCGCCGCTTCGACGGCGGCATTGAGCGCGAGTATGTTGGTCTGGAACGCGATCCCGTCGATCACTCCGATGATGTCGCCGATGCGGTTCGAGCTCGTCGCGATATCGCCCATGGTGGCCACCACGCCGTTCACGACGTCGTGCCCGTGCCTGGCGACCTGTGCAGCGGAGGCGGCCAGTTCGGCCGCCTGGATCGCCGCGTCCGAGTTGTTGCGCACGGTGATGCGAAGCTGCTCCATGGAGGCCGCGGTCTCCTGCAAGCTGCTGGCCTGCCGTTCGGTGCGCGAGGAGAGGTCCGCGTTTCCGACGGCGATCTGTTGCGAGCCGGTGGCGATATGGTCGGCCGTGTCGCGCACCAGCATCACCATGTCGCGCAGACCCTCGCACATCCGGCCCATGGCCCCGATGATGCTGTCCTCGCGGTGTTCGCCGGCGTCCAGGCTGGCGACCAGATCCCCGCCGGCAACCCGCCCCGCCATGGCGGCCGCCACATGCGGCTCGGCTCCGATGCGGGCGAAGACGCCGCGTCCGAGCACGTAGCCCATCGCCGTCAGCAGCAGCAGCGCAGCACCGGCCAGGCTCGTGACGAAGACGTGCAGCACCGCGCGCTTTTCAGCGGCCGCCTTGACCATCTGGTCCGCATAGGCGTCCGCCGCCGCGACCACCTCGTTGGTGGAAGCGCTGTGCGCGAGGAATGCAGCGTCGACGGCCTTCAGGCGCGGCTGGATCTGCTCGGGAGAAGCACGTTCGGCGAGCGCCTCGAGCACGGCGTGTGCACCGGCGACGAGATGCTCGCCGGTGTCCGCCTGCTTGTCGAGAAGCACTCTGGGTACAGCCTGGATGGGATGCTCGTGCCAGTAGCGCAGTCGGTCATGGAAGTCCTTCTCGAGCTGCTCGAGGCGCTTCATTGCCGCGGGCAGATTCTCCGAGCCCTCCTCCGTCCGAGAGACCAGCAGCCGGAGTTCGACAAGGTAGAGCGGGGGCGGCAGGATGTCCGAGGTCAACGACTGGCCGGTGTATGCCGCGTCGGAATCGCGCTCGACGTTGGCCATGCCGACATAAGCGACCACCGCGATCGCGGCCGCGGCAGCGATCCCCGAGCCGACGAGGGTGAACAAGGTAGCTTTCAATGACTTCATGCCGAATGTCCTTTTCGCAAGCACATTTCAAACGGTCGCTCCACGTTCGAAGCAATCGACCGACCCCAGATCAAGTTTTCGTCAGTTCGCACCCGATGCTGAACTCAATTGCAGACAATTCAAAAGCTATCTCGTGAGCTTTTTCCGCTGCTTTTCGACGGATGGGCCCGCGACCCCGCCCTGCGGGATAAAGGCTCGTGCGTGGCGCATCGACACGGGCCAAGACGACGATCAACACCAACGTCGATAGCCGCTTCGAACCTTTTCAGGCCCTTTGGCCGGAACCGGTCTACGTACTTTCCCGCGATTGCCGACATTCATCTTGCTCTACTTTTGGAACGATCCAATAATCACCTCAGATCGTTCTGGCAAGAAGCCTGGCGCCGTCGGAACCCGGGAGCGGTGGGCCGTTGGCGGCGATCCACGCGTGCAGTCGCCGTGCGGCGCGTGCCAACAACTCGAGGCGAATTTCTCAAAGCCACATGGAGACAATCAAATGAAGACGCGTCACGCATGCCTTGCCCTGTTCACGGCGTTCGCCTGCCTTCCGGCCCTGGCCGAACCCAGCATCGAAGTGCTGCATTTCTGGACTTCCGGCGGCGAGGCAGCCGCCCTCAACGTGCTCAAGCAACGGTTGGAGGGGCAAGGAGTGAAATGGAAAGACATGCCCGTTGCCGGCGGTGGCGGGGAAGCCGCGATGACCACGCTGCGCACCCGGGTCACCGGCGGCAACCCGCCGGCGGCCGTCTCCCTCATGGGCTTCGATCTCGTCGACTGGGCCAAGCAGGGCGTGCTCGCCAACCTTGATCCCGTTGCCCAGTCCCAGGGCTGGGACAAGGTCGTGCCGGCGGCAGTGCAGCGATTCTCGAAGTACCAGGGCCATTGGGTCGCGGCTCCCATCAACATCCACGCAATCAACTGGGTTTGGGCGAACAAGCAGGTGCTGGAGAAATCCGGCGTGACGACCGAGCCCAAGACCTGGGATGAGTTCATCGCCGATGCCCAGAAGGTGCAGCAGGCCGGCTACATCGCCATCGCGCACGGCGGTCAGCCCTGGCAGGAGGCCACCATCTTCGACGGCGTCGTCCTGGCCACCGGCGGCGTTGACTACTACCGGAAGGCGTTCATCGACCTCGATCCCAAGACCCTGGGGTCCCCGACCACGGAGAAAGTATTCCAACGCATGCGCCAGATCCGTGGACTGGTCGACAAGGACTTCTCAGGCCGCGACTGGAACGTCGCCTCCGGCATGGTCATCAGCGGCAAGGCCGCATTCCAGATCATGGGGGACTGGGCCAAGGGTGAATTTGTCGCTGCCGGCAAGCAGCCAGGCCGCGACTACCTGTGCTTCCCTCTGCCGGGAACCCAGGGTTCCATGTCGTTCCTCTCGAACGAGTTCGCCATGTTCAAGGTGAAGGGAGACGAAGCTGCGCCGCAAGTCCAGATGGCCACGCTGATCATGGATCCCGGTCTCCAGTCGGCCTTCAATGTACTGAAGGGGTCGATGCCTGCCCGCACCGACGTGTCGGATGCCGCCTTCGACGCCTGCGGAAAGCGTGACATGAAGGAACTGGCCGAAGCGACCCGGAAGAACACCCTGGTTGGCTCCATCGCACATGGGCACGCCGTGCCGACGGCCATCAAGAACGCGTTCTACGACGTCATCACGCGCCATTTCAACGGCCAGATCGACGACAAGCAGGCGGTCGCCGAGATGCTCAGCGCCGCACGTAACTGAGCTCGGCCGTCAGCGCCTGACGACGCAGGCGGCCACGGTTCGCCAGCGGCGCCAGACGCGCAGTCATCAGCCGCCGACCCGGTCGGGATTCGGCGCAGCGCCTGCGCCGAATCCATCTGCAGATGGATCGCGCAATGCGGCCCGCTGGCAGTTGGGTGCACAACGCACGGATGCACCCGACCCGTCCCCCGCCCTCGCTGGCGGGCACGGCAACGTTGTCTCCCACGAAGAGAAGCGGGTGCGCCGCCCAGGACGGATCCGCCAGCCAGACGTTGGCCCTCGCCACGGCGTACGTGCCACCGAGATTCGCGACTCGGCAAAGGCGCCCGGGCATGCGCGCCGATGCCCGACAGTCGGCGCAATACCGAACAAGGAATACCTTCCCCTGAGCGCCACTATCTCGCAATCCAAGGTCGCCATCAACTCGTAGACGGTAGGTGACCAAGCATCGAACGCCGATTCGTTCACGCCGAGCTTGCGCCGGCGCCTGGACAGTCGGCGTCCTCCGCGAGCCCGCAGCTTTGTCCAACCTTTGTCCAACATCGGATCGGGCATCCACTAGCTCTCTTCGCAGGGTTGTGATCTACAGTTCTTCGAGATGGAACCCAGCCTGAGTCCACGATGTCCCAGCACGAGACCCTGCTTCACGAACTGGTTCATGAAGTCCGCGCGGGCCGACTTGCACGAAGGCAATTCATCGCGAGGCTGGTCGCCTGGGGCATCGAAGTCCCACTGGCGGCAGCGATGCTGCCAGACCGCGCAGACGCGTCGGACACTTCCTCGGATTGGGTTTACAAGCCGTCCCGGCGCGGCGGTGGCCATATCGGGATCCTGCTATGGCAAGGCCCGACGATCCTGAATCCGCACTTCGCCACCGGCACGAAAGACCAGGAGGCCTGCAGGCCGTTCTACGAACCTCTCGCGCGCTATGACGCCGACGGGAACCTCGTGCCGGTACTGGCGGCGGAAATCCCGAGCCGGCGTAATGGCGACATCGCCGCGGACGGCCGGTCCACCATCTGGAAGTTGAAGCGGGACGTGGTCTGGCACGACGGTCGCCCCTTCACAGCGGACGACGTGGTCTTCAACTGGCAGTACGCCACACATCCCGCGGCCAGCGCCTTCACCGGCGGATTCTTCGCCAACGTGCGCGACATCGAGAAGATCGACAGCCACAGCGTGCGGGTCAACTTCGAGCGTCCCACGCCGATATGGAGCCGCGGTTGCAACGTGCCGATCGTTGCGCGGCACGTCTTCGAACCGCACCTGGGCGCCAGGTCAGGCGAGGTGCCGGCCGACGTGAAGCCCATGGGTACCGGGCCCTATACGTTCGTGTCGTTCAGGCCCGGGGACTTGGTGGTGGGCCAGGCGAACCCGAGATACCACATGGCCAACCGTCCCTACTTTGACTCGCTCGAAATCAAGGGGGGAGGCGACGCCGTATCGGCAGCGCGCGCCGTCGTCCAATCAAACGAGTTCGACTTCGCCTGGAACGTGCTCGCAGAGGACGACGTGCTTGCAGCCCTTCAGGCCAACGGCACCGGCCGCGTGGTCTATCGGCCGACCGGCAATGTCGAGATGATTCTTCTCAACGCCAGCGATCCATGGACAGACATGGAAGGCGAGCGCTCAAATCCGCACTCCTCGCACTTCGCGTTCTCCGACCCGGCGGTGCGCCAGGCCTTTGGTCATCTGATCGACCGACGGGGTATCGAGCGGCATTTATTCGGGCGCGCAGCCGCGGCAACGTTCAACGTCCTCAATCATCCCCCCGAATTCGACAGTATCGGCACCATCGCGGACTTCGACATCGACAGGGCGAACGCCGTCCTGGAGAACGCCGGGTGGAGACGCGGGAGTGATGGCATCCGGAGCCGGAACGGCCATCGATTGCATCTGCTCTACCAGACTTCGACCAACTCTGCGCGGCAGAAGATCCAGGCGATCGTCAAGCATGCTTGCGCGAAGGCGGGCATCGAACTCGAATTGAAAGCGGTGGACGCATCCGTCTTCTTCTCCTCCGATCCTGGCAGCCCCGACACATTCGGCAAGTTCTACGCGGACATGGAGATGTACCTCGCCTCCCGAGGCGGCGGCACCGATCCTGATCGCTTCATGCAGCAATGGACGTCCTGGGAAATTTGCCGAAGATCCAACGGATGGCTGCGACAGAACAAGTCGCGTTGGCACAGTCCCGACTATGACCGGATGTTCCGGGACAGCGAGAACGAGCTCGATCCGGTCAAGCGCGCCGCCCTGTTCATGCAAATGAACGACTTGGTATGCCATACGGGCCACGCCATTCCCATCGTCACCAGAGCCCAGGTTTCCGCGGTAGGAAAGGACATCCAGGCACCGCTGTCAGGCTGGGATCTGGCGCTTTCCGGCCTTCACGACTGGTACCGAGGGTGAGCGATGCGTCGCCATCTGATCCGCCGGCTTGTCCTGATTCTCCCCAGTTTGCTGGGCATCGCCACGGTGCTCTACGCGGTGCTGGCGCTCGCCCCCGGCGATCCATTGGCGGAGGCGGCCGCCAGCCCCGACCTCACGCCGGAGGTGCGGATGCACATGCGTGCCGCGCTGGCCCTCGACGACGCGCTCGCATCCAGATTCGCGCATTGGCTGGGCGCGATGCTTCGCGGTGATTGGGGCACCTCCTTCGTCAGCCATCTCAGCGTGTCCGCCCTGATCCGCGATCGAATCGGGGTCACCTTGGCCATCGTCGGAGCGTCGCAGGTGTTCGCCCTGTTGATCGCATTGTCGGTTGGAACGTTGTCGGCGATCAGGCCCTACTCGTGGTTCGATCGCATCGCCAGCGTGGTCGCGCTCGCAGGCTTCTCGCTGCCGACCTTCTTCACGGGAACGCTGCTGATCCTCGTCTTCTCGATCAAGCTCCACTGGCTGCCGATGGTCTATCGCTCGGACCTCGAAGCACAAGGCTGGGGGAGCGTCGTCGACTCCCTGCGTCAGGCCATCATGCCGGTCACGGTCCTGAGCATCTTCCAAGGCGCCGGGTGGGTACGTTATGTACGCTCGACAGTGCTCGACGTCGTCCGGCTCGACTACGTCACCACGGCCCGCTCCAAGGGCCTGCCCGAACACAAGGTGATGATTCGTCACGTCCTGCGGAACGCGGCACCGGTGCTCCTGACGCTGGTCATGGTGCAGATGCCGGCGGTGTTCGGTGGTGCCATCGTCACCGAACAGATCTTCCGCATCCCGGGCATCGGCTCGTTGCTGATCATGGCAATCATGCGCAACGACATGCCGGTCATCATGGGCGTCACGTTCATCTTCGCGATCCTCGTGCTGGCGTCCAACCTCATCGCAGACTTGCTCCATGGTGCTCTCGATCCCCGCGTCGCGTCCTTGTGACACGCCCGCGCCCCCGCGACAGTCCTGGCGGCGATTCAGGCGCCATTCCCTGGCGACGGTCAGCCTCGCACTGCTCGTCACGCTCGTGGCGATCGTCCTGATCGGCCCGTTCCTCTGGCGCACGCCGGTGGACGACATCGACCTGTCCGCAGCACTCCAAGGTCCCGATGTGCGACACCCCTTGGGAACCGATGGCCTCGGACAGGACTTGCTGGCGCGAGCGCTTCATGGTGGCCGCACGTCGATGGCCGTCGGGATGGTGTCGGCCGCGATCGCTGTCGTGATCGGTGTCGTCGTCGGGGCCACGGCGGGATTCGCCGGGGGCCTGCTGGACGCCGCGCTGATGTGGGTCACCAATCTGTTCCTGTCCCTGCCCCAGCTTCCGCTCCTGCTGGTCGTCATTTACCTGTTCCGTGACCGGGCGAAGGCAATGCTGGGGGCCGAGGCTGGCGAATTCCTGCTCGTCGTGGCCGGCATCGGCTGTTTCCGTTGGATGCATGTCGCCCGGCTTGTGCGCGTCCGGTTCCAGGCACTCTTGCAGAAGGAATTCATCGAGTCGGCTCGCGCGCTTGGCGCCAGCCGCTGGCGCATCGTCTGGCGCCACATGCTCCCAAATGCACTGGGGCCTGTCATCGTCGCGGGAACGATCGACGTCGCCGCGAGCATCATCGCCGAGTCGACGCTGTCGTTCCTGGGTTTGGGCTTCTCGCCCGAGATTCCGAGCTGGGGTCGGATGCTCTACGAAGGCAAGGATCAACTGGACGTCGCAGCGCGTCTGGCGGTCGTTCCCGGCATCGCCATCTTCCTGACCGTCCTCGCGGTCAACTTCGTCGGAGCGGGTCTCCGCGACGCACTCGATCCCCGCCATGTCCTGTAGCGCCGATACAGCCCTGCTCGACATCCGGGGTCTGAAGATCCATTTCCGAACCGAGCACGGGTGGCTGCATGCCGTCGACGGCGTCGACCTGCGCATGGCACCGGGCGAGGCGCTTTGCATCGTCGGGGAATCAGGTTCGGGGAAGTCCGTGATGGCGATGTCCCTGTCGGGGCTTGTCCGCACCCCACCGGGGCGCGTGGTTGGCGGGCGAATACTCTGGCGCGGCACCGACCTGCTGTCCCTGGCGCCGGCCGAGCTTGGCCAAGTGCGTGGACGAGAGATCAGCATGGTCTTCCAGGAGCCGATGACGGCGCTGAACCCCATCTACACGATCGGGGAGCAAATCGCGGAGGGCTTGCGGTTGTGCGATCACGTGCCGCGTACGCAAGCGCTCGCGCGAGCCGCCGACTTGCTGGACAAGGTCGGCATCCCAGGGGCATCGCGACGCTTGCATGATTACCCGCACCAGTTCTCGGGGGGCATGCGTCAGCGTGTGATGATCGCCATCGCGTTGGCGCGACAGCCTCGCCTGCTGATCGCGGACGAGCCGACTTCGGCACTCGATGTCACGGTGCGTGCCCAGATCATCGACCTGCTCCGGAAATTGCAGGCCGACATGGGCATGGCCCTGATGCTGATAACTCACGCCATGGACGTCGTGGCCCAGGTGGCCCAGCGCGTGGCGGTCATGTATGCAGGGCGTGTCGTCGAAGCCGGCCCGGCCAGCGCGGTGCTTGCCCATCCGCAGCATCCCTACACCGCCGCACTCCTGCGGGTGGCCAGAGGCAGGCACGTCGACGCTCCCCCGCTCCGGCGACTCCCCGTGATCCCGGGGATCGTGCCATCACTCGACCCGCCGAAGCCGGGATGCGCTTTCGCACCGCGCTGCGGCCTCGCGCAGCCCGCCTGCCACCACGCCGCGCCCGCGTGGCGGGAGGTCGGTCGCGGACACCAGGTAGCGTGCATCCTGGAGGAGCCTCTGCAATGACGAGTTCGCCGCTGCTCAGCGTCCGTCACCTCGTGAAGCGCTTCTCGTTGCGCCGCGGTCTGCTGAGACGCCCGTGTGCGGACCTGCACGCTGTGGACGACGTCAGCTTCGACGTTGACGCCGGAACGACCTGGGGTCTCGTCGGAGAGTCCGGCTGCGGCAAGACCACCCTCGCCCGCTGCGTGCTGCGGCTCCTCGAACCGACCTCCGGCCAAGTGCTATTCGACGGGCGCAATATCGGTGCGTTGGGCCCGACCGCACGCAGCGCCTTGGCCCGCGACATGCAAGTCATCTTCCAGGATCCCTACGGCAGCCTGAACCCCCGCATGACCGCGGCCGAGATCGTCGCCGAAGGACTCGTCATCCACGGGCTGGCGCGATCGGCGGCTGCGCAGGCGCGGCGGGTCGGCGAATTGCTCGAACTCGTCGGACTGAGCGCCGAGCATGCCTGCCGGTTCCCCCATGAGTTCTCCGGCGGCCAACGTCAACGTATCGGGATCGCGCGCGCACTCGCCACCCAGCCACGCCTGATCGTCTGCGACGAACCGGTGTCCGCGCTCGACGTCTCCGTGCAGGCACAGATCGTCAACCTCCTGCAGGATCTGCAGGAAGAGCTGGGCGTGGCCTACGTATTCGTCTCCCATGACCTACCCATCGTGCGGCATGTCAGCCACCGGGTCGCGGTGATGTACCTCGGCCGCATCGTCGAGTCCGCGACGACAGCAGACCTGTTCAGCCATCCGCGGCACCCCTACACGCAGGCACTGCTTGCCGCGCTCCCGAGCGGAGAGGGCGGTGCCCGCCGCTCCCCCGTCGTCCTGGAAGAAACGCCTGCCGCGGGGGCGGCGACGAATCAGGGCTGTTCATTCTTCCAGCGGTGCCCGCGCGCCGTGACCGGGCTATGCGACGCGCGCCTTCCCCCATGTCGCCACGTCGGACCGGGACACCAGGTTGCCTGCCACCTGGCGTGACGCGGGACGACCGACTCCGGCGCCCGAGAAGCAGCCATGAAAGGTATCGTCGAGTCAGTTGAAAGCCTCGGAACCCGGGTTCCGGAATTCACGCTCAAGCAGGTTCGAGCATTCCTTGCGATTGTCGAAGCGGGCAACGTCACCCGGGCCGCTCGCCAGATGTTCCAATCGCAGCCAACGTTGTCGCGAAACATCCGCGAACTCGAAGTGGCACTCGGGAATGACTTGTTCATGCGCACGCAGGGCGGCACCGTTCTTTCCGATGCAGGCAGGCGCTTCCTGCCCCACGCGCGGCGAATGCTGGAGATCAACGCCGAGATGCTCGCCGGCATGGCGCTGTGGAGTGCCCGGCGAGACGGTGGCGTCAGGTTGATGTGCAGCGACGCCGTCGCACCGGCGATCGTTCCGGTCCTTTTGCGGCGTCTCGAGGTCGATCACGACCAATCCGACATCTTCATCCGGAGCAGTTCCAGTGCGGACGTCGCGGCGAAGCTGGTTTCCGGGGAAGCCGACGTCGGCATCTGCCTTCATCAGGGACCCTTGCCGGCTTCGCTGATGTCCTACCCGATGCTGAGCGTCGGGCCAGGCCTGCTTGCCGTCCCCGGATTCCGGCTGCCGGAGCGCATTTCCAGCATCGCAGACCTGAACGGGATCTTCCTCGCACGCCATGGCGACAATACGCCACTGACCGCTGCGATGACGGCAGTGGGGCAGCACCCGGATGCGCTGCAACCGCCCCCGTTCATCAGCAGCAACATCGGAGCGCTTTATGCCATGGCCAGCACCGGCCGCCTGGCGGCACTGACGCTGGCAACCGCCACTGCGCATCCCCTGGCAGCAGGTCTCGCTTTCACCGCCGCCCCCTCGCTGGCCCCCTCGTTCACGATCAGCCTGGCCCGGCGTCTGAAGCCGGAATCGCGGCGAGCCGCGCTCGAGATGCTGATGAAGGAATGCATCATCGACATTCCCTGGCACGCCAGCATCGAGCGTCTCTGGGCCCGGTCGATCATTTGATCCCGCCCTGCGCGGCCGCGGCCGGGAAGTCCCGACTCACCTGCGTGACGTCGATGCGCGCCGGTCTTGCCAGCCCCGTGCGTCTTGCCGGAGAACGCCTGGCAAACCCGGCCGCGCCCCGGGAGAACACACACATGATGCGCGGTCGGCCAGGCCGCTGGCCACGCCTCCGACTCCCTTCATCATGGTTGATCTTCTTCCGTCATGCGGATTGCTTCATCTGCGCGGCCTCCCGACTTTGACTATGGAATGGTCGCGATCGAATCAAAGCTTTCGACCTATCTCAGGCCATTTTCTCGAACGAGTCGCGCTACCAGTCGCGTGCTCCGCCGCCACCCAGAACACCCGACGGCTCACCATCTGGATCGAGAGTTCTCCCCGAGGACGCATGCACCCTTCTCCAACGATCGGGCTGCGCTCGATCACGATCGATTGCAGGGCAATTCAGGTCGACTATAGAAAGACCTATCGCATTGCGCAGTAAATCACGCAATACCAATGGGCAGCGTTCAACGGGGTGGTCAGTCGACCGATCATTACAGCAGGCGTCTTCCACTCCCTCGTTCCATCGGGAATGATCTGCAACCGGCGCCGCATTGCCGGGCACCACCAGATGATCGACGCACCAGAGCTCCAACACGCCTTGCAATTGCTCGACGCCGGTGACGTCGAGGGCTCGCGGCGTTGCGCCCACAAGGTGTTTCACGACAGCAGCTCAAGAGGCGATACGCCCTTGGAGGCGGAGGCATTGCTGCACCTGGCCCATTGTGACCGCGTGGTCTCGCGGTTCCGTCGCGCCCATGATTCCGCCCAGCGCGCGGCATTCCTGTTCAGGAGCGTTGGCGATGCGCGGGGCGAAGCGTTCTCGTTCACGACGGTGGCCTACGCGGCCAGCAGCCTGGCGCGAAACGAGGATGCCGTCGAAGCGGCGCTCATGGCCGTGCACCTCAGCGACGAGTGCACGGACGCCCAGCTCCGCGCCCTGGCCCACAACAACCTCGGGATCGCCTACTCCTGGTGTCGCCGGTTCGACAAGGCCGAAGCCGTCCTGAATGCCGCCATCGAGACAGCGCGAGCCTCCGGATCCGCCATCTCGGCCTTTCAGCCGATGATGAACCTGGCCTGCGCCGAGTCCTGGCGCCTGTGCTCGGAACGGTTCCTGACAGGCGCCATGCCAAGTGCTGTTCGGCTGGGTGCCTTCGTCGAGGCCGCCGTGCAGGTCGTGGGCCCCGCAGCGCCGGCGGCATTGATGGGCGGCATGCTCGTGACGAGCAAGGCCGTCATTGCATTCTTCACGGGCCTGGCCCAGTGCTGGAGCGGAAGGCTGTTGCACGCGGAGGCTTCGCTGGACGAAGGCAACTCCTGGGCGGCGAAGTTCAATTCCATCACCTGGCTCAACGCGCTCGAGAAATGGTTCCGGGCTGAAATCGCCCTTGCGCGTCGAGATGGTCCAGGAGCGATTCGCCTTTTGACAGAACTGGTGGACGTGGCTTCTCGAGTCGAGCATGAACACCTGGCCTGCGTTGGGCAGATGCTGCTGGCACAAGCCCACGAAGATCAGGGGCACTGGGAATTGGCCACCGCTGAACTGCGCAAGCTTCGGCGCCGCGAATTCCAGATCCGCGCCGAAAGCCTTGATAGCAGGGAACGGGTCGCCCAATGGCAGCTCGAAGCGCGCCGAAGCAGTCGCCAGATCGAGTCCCTCCGGGCGTCGTCGCGAGAATTCGAGCGGCTTTCCCTCGAAGACGCGCTGACAGGAATCTCCAACCGACGCTTCGCGGAAAGCAGCTTGGCGTCGTTGTTGAAGACGACCAAGGAAACCAGGCGCCCGCTGTCCGTCGTCTTCATCGACGTCGACCACTTCAAGCATGTGAACGACACTCATTCCCACAAGGTCGGCGATCAGGTCTTGAAGACCATTGCTGGCACACTGCGGAACGTGGTTCGAGAGGGCGACACCGCGGCCAGGCTGGCCGGCGATGAATTCCTCCTCATCCTTCCGGATACGCCCCTTCGCGATGCCACGCTCGTCGCAGACAGACTCCGCTCGACGGTGGCAGAGCTGAATTGGCCTGAGTTGGCGCCGGGTCTTCACGTGACCATCAGTGCAGGGATTGGGCAGGCGGAACCGAACGACACGGTCGAGTCCCTGCTGAACAAGAGCGACGCCCACATGTATGAGCAGAAGGGCCGGACACGACTCGGCGCGACATCCTGAACATCTCGAGCGGGCAAGGCCAATCATCCTATGTCGTTCCGTCACAGGCTGATGCCGGAGCAGGTCGTGCTGTCGCAAAGGTCATCGGCACGCGCTGCGGCCGGATTTCGCGACGGCAGTCATTGCTTCGGCACACGTCGCCGCCGATGGCCTGCATTTGCGATCATCGCCTTTCGAGAATATTGCAGGTCATCGCCATGAAGCTCACGCGCAATCAGGCCCCGGTCAACGCGCCGTCCAATGCAGCAGGAGACACATCCCGAACGTCGCCTGCAACTCCCCTGCGCGAGCCGGCGCGAGTCGGGTTGCCTTCAGGGTCCCCGGGTCGCATCGCCGCGGACTCTGCGGATCGATCGGCTCGGAACAAGGCGTTCAAGGCGGTCATCTTCGATCTCGACAACACGCTTGCGGACGCAAAGCTGGTTGGCGATACGGCGTTCGATGCCGCATTCCAGGCCATTCGTCAGGCCAACCACGGCAGGCTGAGCGAGTCGCAATTGCAGGACGCGTTTGCCGCGTGCTGGCACACGGCCTTCTATACGGTTGCCGCCGAGCACGGGTTCAGCGCCGAGATGACCGAGGCGGGGGCGCAGGCGTTCCGCAACCTGAGGGTGCCCGAGGAAGCGTCGTACCAGGGCTACGGTGACCTCGAGATGCTGCAACAGTTGCCGATGAAGCGGCACCTGGTGACATCCGGCTTCCGCGACTTCCAGAACAGCAAGGTCGAACGCCTGGGAATTCGCGACGACTTCGACAGCATCCAGATTGACGACCCGGAAGACCACCTTCCCGATGCGGGCCCGGGCAAGACCCCCCTGTTCGAGAAGATCTGCGCCCAGCAGGGGATCCGGCCGGATGAAGTGCTGGTGGTCGGCGACAACCCCGCGTCCGAGATCGCCGCCGGCAACGCGCTCGGCATGACGACGATCCAGGTGCTGCGCCCCGGCATCGAAGCGAGCGGGGACGCACACCACCAGATCAGCGACCTGTCGGAATTGCTCGACGCACTCGGCGTCGACGCTCCGCCGCACGCACAGGCATGATCCTCCTCCGGTGCGTTCCGGCGTGCCCCGTCGTGGGCTTGCTCATGCAACCATGCAGCTGCGGCACGGAGCGCGCCCCGCACCAGATGGCCTCTGGCGATCCCTGACCGAGAATGCTCCCGGAACGCGCCAGACAACATGGTGCCTTGCCTGTTCGATTCTCTGCTCGACGCGAACTGACCACGTTCCGGCTAGCCGTGATGCCACGGTCAGGGCGATGAAGGCGAAAGTCTCCAGCGAGAAGATTGGAAGGCTCATCATGATGCCCTGCGTGACATAGACCACTCGACTGCCCGGCGAGCGAGCGCCGCAGTGGCATCGACGAGCGGTACCGACGCGCCGCTCCCGTCGAGCACGACAGGAATTTCGGTGCACCCGAGGATCACGGCCGATGCGCCGCGCGATTGCAGGGAGCGCGCGGCCTGCGCGAGAAGGCCTCGTCCGCGAGCGAGGTCACCTGCCTTGACGGCTTCGATGCCGGGCATGACGAGGTCCATCATTTCGACGGCCGTAGGAAGCAGCCAATGCAACCGACCTGCCGAGCCCTCGGCTGCACGATTGACGTACAGGCCGGAAGCCAGGGTCGCGTCGGTGCCGAGCAGCCCCACCTTGCCGTTGGGTCCCGCGACGACGATGGCTTCGCCGATGGCCGCATCCACCAGATGGATCATCGGCAAGCCCACGGCCCGCTCGATCTCGTCGAACCAGAGATGAGCCGTGTTGCAGGCCACGACGAGCAGGCTCGCGCCGGCTGCCTTGAGACGCTCGGCGCCGTCGACCATTGCCGCCAGCGGCGACTCGCCTTCGCCTCGAAAGGCCTTGGTGCGATCGGGGACCTGCGGGATCGAACTGACGATCACCGGAATGTGCTCTTGGTCCGCCGTTGCATTCGTGGCCTTGAGCATCTTCGACATGAAGTCGATCGTGGCAAGCGGGCCCATGCCCCCGAGCACGCCAACGATACGACGGGAGGCGTCACTCGTGAAAGCCCGGGGCGACGGCGCCGGCCCTGGCGTGAGGTCTGCCGGCATCGCCGCGATTGACGTGGCAGTTCTGGGCGTGGCGTGCAAGGGCATGAAGCCTGACTTGAAGACCGGCCGGCGCGGGGGAACGCATTCGGCTCGATGAATGGATCGGTGCATGGATCGAACCCGGGTTTCCCCGGAACCCTGTGTGAGTCAACCGTGCACGGCGGAGCCGCGCTTGCCGACGAACGTTTCGCGACTGGCGTCGAACTTCGACGCATGCGCTAGCGGCTCGGCGTTCGCGATGACCGCCGTGGCAATGCTGTTGCCGATCACGTTGGTCATCGTGCGACCCATGTCCAGGATCTGGTCGATCGCAAGCACAAGGACAACGCCGTCGAGCGGCAGACCGAACAGTGGGGCGACCGCGGCGACGACCACGACCGAGCCACGCGGCACGCTGGCCATGCCCTTGCTGCTCAGCATCAGGACCAGCAGCATCGCGACCTGCTGTCCGAGCGGCATGTCGATGCCGAAGGCCTGGGCAATGAAGATCGCGGCAAACGACTGGTACATCATCGAGCCGTCGAGATTGAACGCGTAGCCGAGCGGCAGCGTGAAGCCGACGATCTTCTTGTCGATGCCGAATTCCTCGAGCTTCTCGGTCAGACGGGGGAAGGCCGCTTCGCTGCTCGCCGTGGAGAACGCCAGCATGGCCGGCTCACGAATGCTGCGCAGAAGCTGGCCGATCCTTCCACCAAGGAAGACATAGCCGACGCCGATAAGCACCGCCCAGAGCACCGCCAGGCCGAGGTAGAACGATCCGATCAGCTTGCCGTAAGTGGTGAGCACGGTCAGCCCCTTGAGGGTGACGGCCGAGGCCAGGGCACCGAACACGCCGAGCGGCGCGGCGCGCATCACGTAGTTGGTCAGGCGCAGCATCACGGGCACCAGGCCGTCGATGCCGCGAATGAGAGCGTCAACCTGCGGGTTGCCCTTGAGCGCGTTCAGGCCGATGCCGAAGAACATCGAGAACACGACGATCTCGAGGATGTCATTGCGAGCCATGGCGTCCAGCAGGCTCGTCGGGAAGGCGTGGGTCACCACGTCCTTCACGTTCAGTCCGGTGGTGTTCAAACCCGTATTGACCTCGGCCGTTCCTGCCGCGAGATGAAGGCCGGCGCCCGGCTGCAGCAGGTTTGCGAACAGCAGGCCCAGGGCCAGCGACACGAAGGACGCGCAGACGAACCATACGCCCGACCGCAGGCCGATGCGTCCGACCTCCCGCCCGCTGTGCATGCCCGCGAGGCCTGAGACGAGTGTCGCGAACACGAGCGGCGCGATGATCATCTTGATCAGCCGCAGGAAGACATCCGTGATGATCGAGTAGTAGTTCGCGATGTCCTTGGCGGCGGCGGGCGTGGCCGCCGCCCCGTGGCTGACATAGCCTGCGAGCAGACCTGCCAACATGCCGAGGCCGATATAGAAGGTCAGACGATTCTTCATGGCGATTCGAAACTTGGTTGCCGGAACTCCGATGACGGAGCGGAAGTACGGACCTGCTCGAACGCTTTCAGCAGCCACCGTGCTTCGAATCGTAGAGATCACGAGGATTGTGGCAATGCGACTCCAGCATTCACGCATGCGGGCGCCGCATGCGCATTCAGGAACGCGGCGTCATGCCGGTTGCGGCCAGATGCTTCCACAGAGGAGAGACGATCGGGTTCCTTGCCGTGACGTCCCGATAAACCCTGAGTTCGAATTCGAGGCACCATGCGCCACCGCCGGCGACGGCCAGATGCCCGCTCGCCAATTCCTCGGCGACCGCACTGCGTGGCAGCCACGCGATGCCCTCGCCGCCGAGCGCCATCTTCTTCAACAGTTCCGCCATGTCCGACTCGTAATGCCGCTCGAGGTTCGGAGAGACCTTCGAGCGTTGCATCAGCAAGGCCACGCAGCGGCCGAAGTAGCTGCTGTCGGCGTAGGACAGCAGCGGTACCGCGCGCTGGTTCGTCTTGGCGAGGCGGTGGATCGGCGCACCGTTCCTGTCGGCCCTGCACACCGGCATGAGCATGTCGATCCCGACGGCCAGGTACTCGTACTTCGTGGCATCCAGGTGCAGCGGCAGCTCCGGGTGGTGGTACGCCAGCATCAGGTCGCAGTTGCCATTGGCCAGTGCCAGGATCGAGTCATGCACGTTGGTCGGAATGACCCGGGTGCGCACGGCCCTGAATTCCGGTGGCAATGATGCCAGCCAGCCGGGCAGGAACGCCAGCGCGATGGTGTGCCCCGCGACGATCTGCAGGCCCATGCCGGGCAAGCGCCGCTCGTTGCGAATGATGGCCCGGGTGTCGTACATCTTCGCCAGCATGTCCTCGGCCACCTCCTTGAAGAGCCGGCCGGCATCGGTCAATGCCGGTGGATAGCCGCTGCGGTCAACGAGATCGGCGCCGACCCATTGCTCCAATGCCTGGATGCGCCGGCTGAAGCCGGACTGCGTGACGTTCCTGATCTCGGCCGCACGAGAAAAGCTCTGGTATTGCGCCAATGCGACGAAGTCCTCGATCCATTTGATTTCCATCAGCGTGCTCCCCAGTCGGGCGCGGCCAGTTTCCGCGTCTGCGCCATTGTCGGTGTCCGTGCCCGATGCGCCGACCACGACACCGGAAAAGCCGGAGCCATTCGGCACGAATCGATCGCTTTTGCACGTCGCTGCGCGTTGGCGACGTCGATTTCGCGTCGATGCGCGACGGGCAACCGTTCCTCGGGCGCAATCACACCACCTGAGAAGCACGGAGTCGATTCATGCTGCGCCCGAGATCCGCATCCGCCCCGGGATCGCCCCAGCCCCCGGGCAGCGCGGAACCCCCTGCGACGGACACCCTGCCCACCACGGCGGCAACACGACGAGACCCCCCCGCCGGGATGCCGAGCACGCGCAGCCCGACCCGGACAGCGGCGGCGCAGACGTCGACGACGCGGCCGCGCGCCGTGATCGGCGTCATCGGCGGCATGGGTCCCGCTGCCGCGAACATGTTCCTGGAAAAGACCATCTCGTTGAAGACCGACGCCAGAAGCGACCAGGATCATGCCCGCGTCTTCCTCGACCAGGCGACCGACGTCCCGGACCGCACCGCAGCGATCGAAGCCGGCAGCAACGCGCCCGTCAAGCCGATGGTCGACAGCCTCAAGCGCCTTTCGGCGGGGGGCGCCGACATCGTCGCGATGACCTGCAACACCGCGCATCATTTCCACCTGGAGCTCGTCGAAGCAAATAGGAGATATGGCCTCGGCGTCGAACTGCTGCATATCGTGGACGCCACGCTCACGGAATTGTTCAAGCAATGCCCCCAAGCCAGGCGCGTCGGATTGCTGGCCACCACCGGCACCGTGGGTCAGGGCATCTACCAGAACCGCGCCGCCACCCAGGAGCGCGCGAAGGCGCTCGAATGGGTCACGCCGGATGATCAAGTACAGGCCAGGGTGATGCACGGGATCTACCAAGGCGTGAAGGCCGGAAAACCGGAGATCGGCCGCACCGAGCTGCTCGCCGCCGCGAGGCATCTGAAGGAGCGCGGCGTGGACGCGATGCTGCTGGCTTGCACGGAGATCCCGCTGGTGATCCGCACGGGCGACATACAGCGGAGCGACGGCAGCGACATCCCGATGATCGACACCCTGGAAGCACTGGCCAAGGCAGCGTTGGAGAAGGCCGAGTCGATCGAGCACCCCCGCGCCGCCATGGCCGGCAACCGTCCGGTGCGGGTACTGCCGATGCTGACCACGTTCACGACGAAGGTCGATCAGTTCCTTCGTGGAACGCCGGCGCGGCCGCGTGTCATCGGCGACATCGGCGGCATGGGACCTGCGGCGGCGGCGATGTTCAGCCGCTATATGGTCACGTACAACACATCGGCGCGTGCAGACCAGGACCACGCTCGGCTGCTGCTGGACCAGGCCACCGACATCCCCGACCGGACGGCCGCCATCAAGCGGGGCTCGGACGAACCGGCGATCGAGATGGGCAACAGCCTGCGTCGCCTCGCGAAGGCCGGCGCGACCGACGTCGTCATGACCTGCAATACCGCGCACCATTTCTTCCCGCAGTTGGAGAAGGTCATCCGTGACGAGCACCTGAACGTCAACCTCATCCACATCGTCGATGCCACCATGGATCTGCTCGATCAGCGGCGGCCCGGCGCGAAGAAGGTCGGCCTGCTCGCCACGGACGGCACGCTGCAGCAGGAGATCTATCAGAAGCGATCCGCCCAGCAGCGGGCCGAGAAAGGGCTCGCGCCACTCGATTGGGTCGTACCCGACGCGGACATACAGAAGAAGGTGATGGACGGCATCTACAAGGGCATCAAGGCCGGCGACGCCGAACTCGGCAAGCGCTTGCTGACGGAGGCCGCCCGGCACATGAAGGACAAGGGAGTCGATGCCATGCTGCTCGCCTGCACCGAGATCCCGATCGCCCTCGAGCATGTCCACATCGAGGACGACAAGGGCCAGCCGATCCCGATGATCGATACCCTGGAAGCGCAGGCGCGCAAGTGCATCGCGCGCGCACAGGAGCCCATCCCGGCCACGCCGGGTCTGCTGCGCCAGGTGGGACAGTTGCTGAGCGCTTGCCACTCGAACGCCCACGGCGCGGATTCCGAACCGCACGCGGAGCCCGCCATCGCCTGACGCCCCGCGTGCCAGCCAACCGGATCCAATGCCATGACCGCCTCCACCACCCTCCAGACCGCTCGTACCAACGAATCGCAGGAACCGACGCTGCGATCGAACATGGAGGCGATCGCGCGCGCCCTGCGCGTGGAGATCGCCCCGCACGAGGATGCCGCGCTGTCCCTCGTGATCGACAACGTGCCCGCCACGTTCGCGGCGACGCGCCACGGGCGCATCGCCGCGTTCTTCAAGCTCGGCGAAGCCGATCAGGTCTCGCGCAAGGTGTTCCTCGGCGCGCTCTCGGAAAGCGCGGCCTGGGGCCTGCGCGGCGCCACGCTGCGCTTCGTGGTCATGGACGGCGATTTCGCCCTGCTCTGGTCGCCCGTGCCGATGCCCGACGCCGCGCTGCTCGAACAACTCGACGAGGCGATCGCCACGGCCCTGGCCGTGGCCGAGCTCGTCGCCTCCTATCCAGCCTGATCGACGGCCATCCGCCGCGCAGGCCTGAGCAGGCATCACCTGTCACGCGAACCGTTCCCGATCGAGGACAAGGACGCCATGCAACCCATTCATCGAGGCCAACCCGGCGCCCTTGCCCACGGGGAGGAGCCGCCCGATGGCGGGCAGCCCGCGCGCCCTGCCCGTACGGATGCGCCTGGGCGGCAGGAACGGCGAACTGGTGTCCCGGCGCCCGAGCCGCTCGCCGGCCGGCCGGCCGAGCGTGGCGGCGCCAGGACGCGCGCCGCGCCGCAGAGTACCAGTCGGCGCGAATTCTCGACCCCCTTTAACTCGCGAGTGCGCACGCCGGGCCCCACCGACCTGCATGCGTTCGCCGCCGTCTCGAGCGAATTGGACCGGCTGAATGGCGTCCCGCCGCGGGCACCGCAGCCTTCGCGGCTCAACGCCATGGCATCGGCCGTCAAGCGCACGATCGGCCTGCACGATGACGCGACGTGGATGGCGGAGCGCATCCGGGCCGTGCGGGCCGACGCCTTCGTCCAGAAGAATGGCTCGACGCGGAGCGCGCCGACATGCGTCCTTCCCGACCTGGCACGCAATCGATCGATATCGGACATCTGGCGTGCGCTACGCCTGAGCGAGACGGACAGCCTCGGCAGCGCGACGCCGGCGCTGCTCGATCGGTTCGACACATTTGCACGCTCGAATTCCCCGCGCCTGGCCATGACGCTGGCGCTGGCATGCCGGAGCGTCCATGCCGGACAGCCGGAGCATGACGGCCGGTTGGTGCACGCGCTCGACCTCTTGCAAGACACCGGCAGCGTGCCGCTGCGTGAATGGCTGTCCCGCCGGCCAAGCTCCGAAGACCCGCCCCCGGCCGCGCTGGAGGCGGCTCGGTCCATACTTTCGTCGATATGCGACAACAACTGCTTCGCAGCGCTCGTCGAGGCACTGGTACCCAACCTCGAGCCGCCCATGCAGCCGGTACTGCGCCGCCTGTTGCAGGCCGAGCGCGCAGCCATGGCCGGCGGCACGGACGGCGCCTTGCCGGAGCGAGTACGGCAAGCGGCTCAGGAAACGCTGGCGGAGGGCCGGCCGTCGACGGATCAGCAACAGCGCGTCGACGCTTTCCTGTGGGACAACGGATTCCGCGATGAAGGCGAAGGATCGGAGCTGGCTGAACTGAAGCAACACTTCTTCGCGGGGCTCGATGCGCTGGCGGCGCCCGGACAACACGCCGGACCGATCCAGGCCGCGGCAACCTACGGCCTGGGCGGAGCCAACCTCCATGTGCTTGAGGAAGAGCAGGCGCGCCTCATGGCCGCGCTGCGGACTCCGCACGCGCTGCCGACGCCCGCGCTGGCGTCGTTGACCGAAGGCCTGTCGCACAGCATCGACGCGAAATTGCAGCAAGCCAAGACGGTGCTCCTCGCCAGCAACGCTCCACTCGGGGAGCAGCAACTCGACGAGATCGGCAATCTCCTGGCACTGTCGCTGTCCCTGCACCGATGGCAGGCCGTCGCGCGGCTGTCGCCTTCGGACGTCGTCCATGGGCCGGCCTTCGACACGAAAGCGGACTCGGAGGACCAGGCGGCAGTGGCGCGTGCCTGTCGGGCCTTTGTGCGAGACGAAGACGCGGCGAACCTGCCCGTCGACATCGAGAGTGGCGTCCGGCCTGAACCATCCCATGCCGACTCTTCCCGCATTCAACTGGAACAGCAGCTTCGCGAGCGCGTGCGGGACAAGGTCGGGATCCGTCTGCAGAACCTCGAGGGCCTTCTCGACGCAGCGCGTGGCGTCGACGTCCGGTTGGCACCGGAGGACTACCAAGCGCTGGAACGCGCACTCGACTCCATACACGCTACCAGCCTGCGGCCCGACGAAGCCACGGCCAGCGGCGCGGCGCGGGCAATGGCGCAGTTCCTCGGCGATGTCCAGTTCGGGAACCATTGCCGCCTGTCGTCCATCCAGACAACAGGCGTCACCACCCGGGGCGCGGGGGTCGGCATTTCGTCCTTGCCGCCAGGCGAGGAGTTCCAGAATGGCGAAGTGCCGATCGGCGTGCGCGGCGACCTCACCTTCGACAGGACCGTGGAACGCTTCATTCGCGCCGGCGCCGCCACACACGGCGGCGAGCTCATTGTCGGCAAGGAGATTCGCACGCGCGGACAGGTCGGTGCCGGTGCCCAGGGAGGGCGCCAGTGGGGCGAGCAATCGGCCAACGCACGCATCGCGGCCGGCGCCGACCTGACGTTCTACGGACGCGACACCCAGCGCTACGAAGGCGCAATGTTCCGCGTCGATCGCCGCGTCCTGGAAGACCGCGTCGGCGACGACGGGCCGGTCTTCAGGCAGAACGACGATGACGTGCGCGCGACGATGGCCGACATGGCGCGATGCCTGTTTGAAGAAGGATCCACTCACACGACCCGACAGGCGCAGGAAGGATTCTTCCATCAGTTCGTCAACCGCTTCATGGATCGCGGCCTGTCGCTGACCTTGATGCAACAGGAATCGCAGACCCATCGATCCGACTTCACGGCATCCCTGGGGGCATCCTTGGCCAACCCATCGACGCCTCGCGGGGGCTTTGGCGCCCGGGCCAGCGTCGGCGCAAGCGTCGGCATCGAGAAGGGCTGGCATTTCGCCCTCACGGAGAAGGATCGCACCGGCCGATACCGCATCAACAACTTGCGCACGGGCTGGTTCAACCGGACCAAGGCGGGCGCGACCATTCCGGGCATGGGCCTGAGCATCGAGTCGATGTATGGCCTCCCGGCATTGCGCTTGATCGGGGCGGCGATCAGCCGCGCCGATGGTGGCGGGAGCGTTCGCGTCCGGGTTCCCCGACGCGACGGCAACATCGTTCCGGAGAAGACGTTCAGCGACACCGAGACAGCCGACAAGGCCTTCTTCAAGGACCTCGTCCTCGCCAACAAGAACAAGTGGATCGACCTGTTCGCCTACAAGTACCGCGGGCAGGAGGATGCCCTCGGCAAGGGCGAGGCGGCCATGAACGCGTTCTTCTACAAGGCCGACGAGGTTTACGATGCCAACCACGTCTACTACGCGCGCGAGCGGATGCACCCCGATGTCGCGGTACGACTGGACGAGCTGGCCGGCATGGAGCACCAGATCCCGCTCGGCGACCGAGCTCTCGACGGCCTGCGTGCGGAGATCGCCGGTCAGCGTCGACGGCTGGCGAGCGACGACCGTTCCTGGATGGCCGCCTCGCTGATTGCCTATCAGAAGGAGAGCCGGCAGGACGCTTTCGGCTGGGACGGGCTTGGCGGAAAAAGCATGCGCGCCAGCGCGGTCGAAGGCGAGCGTGAATTCATATTCGACACCATCGGGTGGGCCAATCTGCGCCAGCGCGAACGCGACCGACCACCGACGCACCTCGACGAGTAAATCGGATCCACGGCGAGGCGGCGCGCTTCGTCGAAGCGGGCGACCACCAGCACATCCGCACCCCCTGCGAGGGTTCGGCCCGAAGCCACCACATCCTTCGCGACCTTGGACGCCGTTTCGCGTCACCGCCAAGCCGGCGACCAGGATTCCTGAGACGCTTCAATGCAGTCAAGACAAGAAGGACGCTCATGCAGATCACATCCACGCCGTCGACATCGCGCGGCCCTGCGCCAGAGTCGCACGCCAGCGGGCAGCAGGCGAGCTCCGATGCCGCGCAAGCGCGGCCAGCGCGCCTATCCTACAGCGCGACGCAGCCCCCGCGCGCGCGACCCGGGCCACCCAGGACGCCGCACCTGCCCGACCCGGTCTGGGTGCAGGTAGCCGGCTTCCTGGACAGAGCCAGCGTCGCGGCGTTCCGCCAGGTGTCCAAGGCGAGCCGTTTGCAAGGGGGAACCACGGTCAGGCACGCGGCAGTGACCGATCGGCAACACCTGCTCCCTGCACTTGCCGCGTTCGGATCAGGCGGTCTCGACAGACTGGTGGCCAGGCATTGCGGCCTGGACGACGGCGACGCACGAAGCCTTGCTGCCAGCGGAATCCACATCGGCACGCTCGACCTGAGCTGGAACAACTTCGGGAACCCGGCCGCGCAGTCATTGGCGGCCATACCGGACATTCACTCGCTCAGCGTCGCCTGGAACGACATCGGTCCGGAGGGCGCCCGATTCATTGCGCAGAACGATGCCCTGCTCTGCCTGGACATGACCTGGAACCAGATCGGTGACGAGGGCGCACGGCTGCTCGCCGCAACACGATCCCTTCAATCCCTGACCCTGAGCGGGTCGGGCATCGGCCCCGAAGGTGCGCGGCACCTCGCAGGCAGCGCGTCCCTGACCCGGCTGGACCTGACATGGAACCACATCGGCGACGAAGGCGCGAGACACTTGTCGGAAAACCAGCGGATCGACTGGCTCAGCCTGCGCGAGAACGAGATCGGCGACGATGGTGCGCAAGCTCTTGCGTCCAGCCCTCGCCTGGAGACGCTCGATCTCAGCGGCAACGACATCGATGAACGCGGTGCCGGTTACCTGGCTCGAAGCGCCCGATTGACATCGCTCGACCTGAGCGCGAACGGCCTCGGCGACCGGAGCGCGCGCGAACTCGCTGGCTCCGCCACGCTACGAACGCTCAAGCTCGCGGCGAATGACATCGGCGACATCGGAGCCGGGCATCTGGCGGGCAATGCGATGCTGGTCTCGCTTGACCTGGCATCGAATGGCATCGGGCCGCACGGCGCCGGACTCCTCGCAGCCAATGCATCCATCGTCTCGCTCCAGTTGGGCGACAACGCGATCGGCGACTCCGGCGCGCATCTGCTGGCAGTCAACCGCACCTTGACGGCGCTCGACGTCAGCGACAACGAGATCGGGAACCGGGGTGCGCAGCATCTGGCGGAGAACACATCGCTCACCACCTTGAACCTCAGCGGCAACCGCATCGGCTCCGAAGGCGCGCAACAACTGGCTCTCAACCCGCGATTGGTCACGCTCGACCTGGCGCGCAACCATGTCGGCGACGCGGGCGCGCAGCATCTCGCTGCCAGTCGATCGCTGCAGTACCTCGACCTCGGCCACAACAACATCGGTGACGCTGGCGCGCGCCATCTGGCTGCGAGCACTCGCCTCGAGTCGCTTGACCTCTGCAGGAACAACATCGGCGACGCAGGCGCGCTCTGCCTGGCGGCCAGCCCGTCGATCTGCTCGCTCAGCCTGCGGGAAAACGGAGTCACGGCTCAGGGCGCCCGTGCCCTGGCCGCCAACCCGCGCCTGGCCGCACTCGACCTGCGCGGCAACCCGATCGGGCCGGAAGGGCGGGCCGCGCTTGAAGCCGTGCGAGATCGCTTCACGACGCTGCTGCTCTGATGCAAGAGACTTCGGACGCGGCCATGCGATGCTCCGCCGAGAGCGCGCGCTGGATCAGTTGTCCGGGATCCAGTCCGTGGGGTACTGCCAGAAGTCGCGCAGGAGGTACGGCATCGGCAGACCGATCCGGACGCCTTTGGGCGGAATTGGCTCGAGAAACCAGCGATTGAGCATCGACGCCGCGGTGCCCGCACGGATCAGTTGCTTCAGCTCCGCGTCGACCACGGCCTTGAGTGCCGCATCGTCCTTCGGAAGCATGATCGCGAGCGCTTCTACCGTCAGGTATTTGCCGACGATCTTCAACGCCGTGGGGTGCGGACGGGTCGAAATGAGCCCGGCCAGCAGAACCTCGTCCATGACGAAGGCATCCGCGCTTCCGCGCTCGACGGCATCAAGGCCTTCGCCATGATCGTGCACCTCGCTGATCGTCATCCCCAGGCCGTGGAGCTCGTTGACCCTGCGGATCGACTTGAGCGGCGATGTCCCGGTCGTCGAGGCGATGCGTTTGCCGTTGAAATCGCGCAATTCCTCCACGGGCGCATCGGCCTTGACGGCGAAGCGCGCGCCCGTCACGTAGATGGGGACACTGAAGGCCACGCGCATCCGGCGCTCGGACGTGTTCGTGGTGGATTCGCATTCCAGGTCCGCGCCACCGGCCGCGATCGTCTCGAGGCGGGTGGCGGATGTCACTTCGACGAACTCGATGCGCAGCGGCGCCTTGGCCCCGATCGCTCGTCCGATCGCGTCCACCACGTCCCTGCACAGGTCGATGGAGTAGCCCACGGGCCGCGAATCGACCAGATACGAGAAAGGGACCGATGCCGACCGGTAGGCCACGCGAACGACGCCGGTCGCCTTGATGCGGTCGAGGGACGGCCCCGCCAACGCCTCCGAGTTCGGCAGGAGCAGTCCCGCGGCAGCGAGCGCGCAGCCAAACCAGCTTCGAGGCCATTTCCTGCCGGCGGCCTGGCAAAGTTCCTCGCCAGGCGCAGCACATGCGCCATGCCGCGTCCAATGATTACCGGAGTCTTGTTTGATCGTCATGAGCACCTCCGACAACCATCTTCCCGTCACTTGTCCGGCAATGTCCATCTTGACAATTCAAAAGGCAATAAAGTTGTCAATTAATTGACAATCAGGCCCATTCAAGCGCGGTGATTGAGGAGGATGGAGGTCGGGTCTGCCGATCCATCGGCGGACGCCGGAGAAGCCGCCACAGCAGCGACGATGTGCGTCCAGCCGGCGGGGCTGGACGCATCACGCTCCGACCCGCTCCAGGGAACAGGCCTTGATCAGGCACCACGGAAAGCCTTTCATCGCGCGCATTGGCCTATCAGAAAGGCTGATAAATGGCTTAAGAAGTGCCTACCGAGCCTTGCCTTAAAGCCAGATCATCTGCATGGATATCTCTCACAAAGCCATGCCTTGCGCCTGAACATTCATCACGCATCCGGCGGATCCGGCATGGTCTCCAGCTCGGCATATACGACGGTGGCCACTGCACCCGGGTGCCGCCGGGAAAGAGCCGTCCGAGCCTCGAGGAAATCCTCGAGTGCGCGCACGCTGGCGCGATCCGATTCGAAAGCAGACACGAGGCGGTCCACCGCACGGACGGCCCGCCTTCCGACAGACGCCTCGTCGACGACCGCGCCCGACGGAACCGATTGCCGTGCGTACGCGCAGTCCTCCTTCAGCACCGGCGGGCCGTTGGCCCACGGGTCGACGACGACCGTCCGCGCCGAGCCATCCCGTCGTCGACTCGTCGCCTCGACGAACGCATGGCTCCGGTCGGACGAGACCACCGCGATGGCTCGCTCGTCCCGCTTCAACCTTCCACCCATGTCCAGGAGCGCCGTGCGACAGAATTCCTGACAGTTGCCAGTCCCGACGACCCTCGCCGAGGCAGATTCGAGGATGGATGGCCGCAACGGGCGCAGCCCAGGCTGATCGATGCCGGCCGAAAGCCGTTCCAGGTTCGACTGCACGACGGTACGCGCGGCGAGCAGGCGGTGCGGTGCCTGTTGCCGGCTTTGCTCTATGTCCGCGGCCACGTTGGCGCGAAGCGGAATCGTCGCCCGCGTGCTAGAGACCGCGGCCTGTGCTCTCTCCAGCAGCGAGCGCGAACAGGGCGAGACGGGGCGATCCTGCGCCGCGCGTTGCTCGAAGTAGCGCTGGAGGGAGCCCTCGCGACAGGGGTCACCCTGACGCTGCGGCAGGGAATGCTGCGTCGGGGAGCCCGTCACAGGCGATGCGTCTCGGCGCCAGCATTTGAAGAAGTCCATGCTCGAATCCAGTGTTCCACGGTCACTTGCACGCTAGGACATCCCGTCGGCCCTCGGGCCGATGTCGCCCGAAGGGTCGGCGCGGAAAGCGAATTGCAGCCACGGCGGGTCAGCATGGGACGCTTCGGAAGGGTTCTCCAGTGCGTTCGGGCTGACATCGGCCATTTCGCACCCGGGAGCCGGAACACTCGCGGCTGGCTCATAACAGGGACGACGCTGCAAGCTCGCAGCGCGAGGATGCGGCCATGAGAACCACGCCTGAACCTGTCGATCCCCTGCTGACTCGTCCGCTGCCCTTCTCGCCCGCCCGCAAGGCGGCCGGCGAGGCGCCGTCGAAGCCGCCCGCCGAACCCCGACGCATTGGCGATTTCGTACTGGAGATCGACGGCCGATGGCACACCGACCTGCCGCTGCCAGATCGGCGCCCTCCCTCTCGCTGACTCTGACGGGCTCTCTCTCGATTGACTTCGGTTGGCACCGAGCAGTCGTCAAAGCGACCACGGACACGGTCCGAGGTTGCCGCCATACACATTGGCCGACACGTCTCGGCAGACGAAGCGGAATGCCGTCGAATTTCGCATGGCAGGGCACGACTTCGCATTGCAGCTCGACAGTTAGACAGTCCGACGCGCAGCATCGGAAACATGAAGTGATCGCGAAGACCAGATGCTGGTGCGCAGGATTGCGTGAAATCGATGTTGTCGGCGCGACTTGTCCAGCCGCTTGGATCCCTGAGGAGCTGCCACGAGGCCAGCATCTGCCGGGACGAGCAGATGAGACGTCGCGAGGGATGCCGCCATGGGCTGCGGCGGAGACTCAAGCGCGGCCCACAGTGATCCGGCTCCCACGAGGGCCGGATGTCCTCCGCCATCCGTGCGGCAAGACGAGAGAAATCTCTGGAGACTCAGCATGCGCTCTATTACCAGGCACTTTTCCTACTTCCTGTCGTGGTGCTTGATCACGACTCCGGTGCTCGCCCAACCACCGCTTCTCCGGGCGCAGTTGGCAGCCGATGTCAACTCGAGCCAGGCACTCGCGGCGCTTTCGCAAGCCAGCCTCGATCGGATCGAATCCCACGTGATGACGACGTATGAGCAACCCACCGCCCCACTCGGTTCGAGCTTGTTGCAGCAGACGCAGGCCAGCCGTACGTGCAAGGTCGTGACGCGCATCGGCATCGAGCGAGGGACGGACCTGTCGAACATCCAGTACGCGATCGGCGCGTCGAACGGTTCGCTCAGGGAGTATCTCGACCCGACCCAGAACCTCAGACTCCATGGTTCCTCCCTGATCGAATCCGTCAACGGCCACATCAGCATCGATCCCCTGAAGCGTGTCGTCACGTTCGACAACGTCTTCCGAATCGGTTGCTCCGACTTCCAGCTGGCCAACTCGTCGCCCACTGCATTCAAGACGCTCTATGCCGCCAGCCCGGACATGATCGTCATGGCGACGACTTCCCAGATCCAGAAGGCTTTCCAGACAGGGGGCGTCGTCCTCGGCATCGCGATCGCCGCGGGCCTCCTGTACGCAGTCGCAGCACCGAGCGCCACCATGGCGTCGCTCATCTCCGCAGGCGGCGCATGCATCGGCTCGGCCATCGCCACGGTCAGCTACGACGTTTACGCTGGGACGGGCAGCCCCAAGACGACGGCCGCAGACGCCGTCTTCAGCTGCGTCAAGTCGGCAATTCCGACGGGGCTCGCGGCCGGCGCGGTGGCCAAGGCGCTCGCCAGCATCGCTGGTCGTGTCAGCACGGTGGCCATCGAAGGGGCTCTCGACGCAGGCGCACCAGGGGTGAATCTCGCATCGCTCGCCACGGAGCAGACGATCTCGAACGAAATGGCAACCGCCGCCGGCAGCGCCGCGACATCCAACGGCGCCGTGCAGCTGGCTCGCATCGTGCAGGCCGTCGACGACGGCGCGACCGCCACCGTCGGCTCCACGAAGCTGGCGACAGGCAGGTGGGTCGCGCATGTCACCGACACGGCCGTAGAGGTCACGCTCGATGGCGCCGAGGCGGGAATCGACCATGCCTGGGGGATCGGCGCGCAGGACATCGTCACCCGCTCGGCCACGTGGTGACAATTCTCGACTGGCGCGGCCGTGGGGCCGCGCCCGCTTGAGCCGCCCCCAACGTCATGGGGCTCGCGACCGACGAACGGACGTATCCGCATCGGCCGAGTCGACAGGGATGGAAGTGCGCTACCCCTTTGAGTTCAAACCCGAGGCGCGATCCTGCCGTACCGTCCCGCAGGGGGCGTCTCTTCCAATCAAGTTTCGAGTTTGGACGAGCTCCGAGGCGACGCGACGTCGATGCTCACACGCAGCCTCGTCTGCCCTGTCAGGCGCGACGGAACCTGGGACGAACTGGGCCTCAAACACCCGGTCGCGCGGCGCCCCTTTCGGGCTCGACGCGCCCCAGGACCGCGGCGCGGTCGGCCTGGAGTCGCGGCACGATGCCGTCGCACAGGTGGCGGCGCAATAGAGCAGCCCTGGCTCCGCGAAACCGGGGAATCAGGAAGTCGCTGTCGAGGCTTTCGTTGCACTCACCTGGGCGGCGCACACGTCCGGGGCGGAGAAGCTCACTCAAGCGCGCACGAAGCCGCGCCCCAGCGGGGATGGTCGGCGGCACCCGGAAGGCAAAGGTGCAAGGCAGGCGCGCAGGGCCCCAACCTTCGGCGCCAGTCGAGGGGCCGAGTTGCCAGAGAGGCCGTCAGCTCTGCGCCGACGAGCGGACTCTGTTGGGCATTGCTGGTAGGACTTCATTCCCTGCATTGCAGACACGGGCAGCGCTGCACGGCTCATGCTAGTTGCGCTGGAGGTGCTTGTACTTGAGCGCCCCTTGCGCCTTTACAGCGTTTGGCACTGCTGCTGCAAACGCCGCGCGAAATTCGTTCACCTTCTGCGTGTTCTCGCTGCACCATAGCTCATAGAGCTTCCATTTCTTGAGGGCAACTCTGTTGTCCCGCCACCAAGTCTTGGCCGCCTCGCGCTTGATCGTCAGATCGACGTCACGTAGCAGCACTTCTTCTAGGCGATTGGTCGATACGCCCTTGAGGGCCGGGTTGGCCCAAGTTGCAACGTGTTCGTCCTCGTTATCAATCAAGTCGCGAATGAACTTAATCAGCGCACGTTCGGGAGACAACGGCTTGCCGTCATTTCCTAGTTCGCTCGGCAAGTCGACAAGGTTTTCAGGCAGCTTTCTTGGCCGTGGCCCATCTGCATCTGCGACGAGAACCACCGACGTGAAGTAGTCGTCCTTGCTGGGAAGCATCGCCAGACTGGTGCAGCCAATCCCCAAAGGCATCGGCTTGATGTTGACTCCCCGCTCCCTCTCGATATTGGCGATCAGCTCTGGTGTCATGATCACCTGGAATGCTTCGCACGCCTCGTCGTCTTCGAAGTACACGCGAATGTCAGGTGCGGGAACATCGACAGGACGCGTCAAATCCATGTCTTCGAGAATGTCCTGAAGGCTCATGTTTGGGTCGTACTTTGGACTGCGCGTTCCCTTCAGGTAAACAACCGCATCTTTGCGGTCACGGCTCTGACCGTCGGGGTGGATCGCTTCGATCAGTCTCGTGGAATGAGTGGTGGCAACGATCTGCAGGCTTAGTTCGTCAGCTTGCTTCCGAAGCGCTTTCACCAATGCCCCGATCGCATGAGGATGAAGGCCAGCATCCATTTCATCGACGATCAGCAGCCCTCCCGGGTACGCGTCTTTCATCTCTCGCTTTAGACGCCTGAATGACGCCAATGCATTTGCGATGCCGCCGAGGCTGTCCTGACCCAACGAAACTGATCGCGAGTGATGCGAATGGTCAGGCACTGCTGAGTTCTTCTTCGTCGCTTTGACCGCGTTAAATTTCAGCCGACCCTCAGTAGCGCCGTGGCTCCTGATAACGCTGTCGGTGAATTGGAGAATGTCGTCAATATCGCTTTGTTCGTACTCTTCGGGCGCATCGTTGACGATGCGGCCGTCAGTGACTTCGCCGAGCGGGACCATCCGCACCATACCTAAGTAAATTGTTGGCAGCGGTATCTTCTGAGCCGCACCAAATTTGAGCTTGCCGCTATCAAAATCCTTGCCGTCGGGTGTTCGAGGAACAGACCTAGCTCGGCCGGCCAGCTTTCTGCGAGGTGTAGTCAGCGTACATTTTTTCTGAGCACGAACGCCATCGATGTTGTAGGTTGCCGTAGGCTGGCTCTTGGTGTGCAAGCCTTCCGTTTCGTGGTCGATGTAGATGATCTCAGAGATGTTCGCTTCAAATTGCCTGCCGCCATAGGTGAGTACAGGCGAATTGTGCAGGCCGGACAAACTAGCAATGAGACCAAGGATCGTCGACTTGCCCGTTCCGTTATGCCCACAGATAAGTGTCACGCGCCTGGCAAACGGGATAGTGACGTTCCTGAACTTCCGGAAGTTCGACTCGCCGTCGAAATTGAGCGATTCCAATTTGATATTTGTCATGCACACTGTCCGTGAATGTGCAGTGATCGTACGTCTAGAGGGATTACTCAACAATAGGCACTCGTCAGGGGGTTTGCTAGCGGGGGCAGGTACCGCCCGGCACAGAGCTTTGCCCCGGTAGACTGTGCGCCGAATCCACCACCTGCGGCCGCTATGCAGCGGTTGCTTACCGTAGGCTTGCTGGAATTGAAGTCTGCTCAGCGGCGGACAGCAGAACTTCCGACTGGTGATTGCCACGTTCGCGCGAAAGTCTGATCGCTCCCCGCCCCCGGA